>Ga0160184_114440_pt1 | contig 14425 bp, 11 predicted proteins | sample met14sa_2_FD_114924 | JGI IMG/M metagenome (GOLD analysis project Ga0160184, IMG submission 114924) | Synthetic bacterial communities of pure cultures from sediment of Lake Washington, USA, under high oxygen condition - MT... | ecosystem: Engineered > Modeled > Simulated communities (microbial......
CGCCACTGCCGGGAATTTCGTATTGCTGCCCCGGCAAATAGCGTACTTCCTAGCCTTATTCAACGAATAGGACTTAACCTTTTTGCGACGGTAATTTAGATGTCAGTCGCAAGGAAACCGTCAACCCTTCCAACTGATAGTGCGGTCTAAGGAAAAACTTAGATTGATAATATCCAGGATTACCCTCGACTTCCTCGACCACCACTTCCGCACCGGCCAATGGCCGACGCGCTTTGTCTTTTTCGGTGGCCACTGCTGGATTGGTCAACACGTATTGGCTGATCCAGGTGTTCAACCACGCCTGCATGTCTTGGCGCTCCTTGAACGATCCGATTTTGTCTCGAACGATGCATTTCAGATAGTGCGCAAACCGGCAGGTAGCAAACAAATACGGCAGGCGCGCAGCCAAGTTGGCGTTGGCGGTGGCATCCGGATCGGTGTATTCCGCAGGTTTTTGCAGCGATTGCGCGCCGATGAATGCGGCGAAATCGGTATTTTTTTTGTGCAACAAGGGCATGAAACCGCTTTTGGCCAATTCCGCTTCACGGCGGTCGGTAATGGCGATCTCGGTCGGGCACTTCATGTCGACGCCGCCTTCGTCGGTCGGAAACGAATGCACCGGTAATCCTTCCACTGCGCCACCGGATTCAATACCGCGAATCTGCGAACACCAACCGTAATATTTGAACGAGCGATTGATGTTGACTGCCATCGCGTAAGCAGCGTTAGACCACGTATATTTACTGCTATCAGCGCCCGAGGTGTCTTCCTCGAAATCAAACTCTTCGACCGGATCGGTTTTCGAGCCATAAGGTAAACGGCTCAGGAAGCGCGGCATAGCCAAACCGAGGTAACGGGAATCTTCGGACTCGCGCAACGAGCGCCAAGCCGCGTATTCCGGCGTTTGAAAAATTTTGGTCAAATCACGCGGATTGGCCAATTCGGACCAACTTTCCATTTGCAGCACCGATGGCGCCACGCCGGAAATGAACGGGGTATGCGCGGAGGCACTGATTTTTGCCATCTCGCCCAACAATTCCACATCTTGCGGACTGTGATCGAAATGGTAGTCGCCCACCAAGCAACCGAAGGGTTCGCCGCCAAAGGTGCCGTATTCTTCTTCGTACAGTTTTTTGAACAGCGGGCTTTGGTCCCAGGCGGTACCTTTGAATTTTTTCAGGGTTTTACCCAACTCGTTTTTGGTGATATTCAACACCCGAATTTTCAACATTTCGTCGGTTTCGGTGTTGTTGACCAAGTAATGCAAGCCGCGCCAGGCACCTTCCAGTTTTTGAAAATCGGGATGGTGTATGACGAGATTCAATTGTTCGGTGATTTTCTGATCCAGGCTGGCGATAATCGACTGGATCGTTTTTATGGCATCGTCGGATACTTTGGAAACATCCTGCAACGCATATTGCGCCAGCGTTGTTACTGCGGTATTGACCTGATTGGCTGCCTCGGTGCCTGGTTTGAACTCCTTGGACAATAATGCGGAAAAATCGTCCAACTCCAGGGTTTGGGTTGCGCCTTGTCCGCCTTGGGTTTCTAATTCGGCCATGGCTTACTCCCCTTTTCCTTCAGCGGCATCACCGCCTGCTTCCGCCGGTTTCGCTGACGCCGCCAAGGTTTGTAGCAACGCGGGGTCGTTAACTAACTTCGCGATTAATTCCTCCGCGCCGGTTTTACCGTCCATATAGGTAATCAAGTTGGACAACTGGGTTCTGGCTTCCAAGACTTTATCCAAGCCCGCCACTTTTTTGGCAACCGCTGCGGGAGAAAAGTCATCCATACTTTCAAAGGTGATATCGACATTCAAATTACCTTCGCCGGTCAAGGTATTGGGAACTTGGAATGCGACCCGTGGTTTCATCGATTTCAATCGATCATTGAAATTATCGACATCGATTTCCAACAATTTGCGATCCGCCACTGGTGCTAAGGTTCGGCTGGCTTACCCGACAAATCTGACATGACGCCCATCACGAACGGCAACTGCACCTTTTTTTCGGAACCGTAGAGTTCAACATCGTATTCAATCTGTACCCGGGGTGCCCGGTTTCGTTGTATAAACTTCTGACTACTTTCAGCCATTGTATTCTCCGCTTGACATTAAGAAGGACTACCAAAAATCAGTTTCTAACTTGGGTCGGGACCCTTTATCGCACTTATTTGGGAAAGCGCATCCGGCATTAAGTTTTGGACGATTTCCAAGAAATCTGCAGTTGCCAGATGCTTGGCCCGACGCAACAAAATGGGCACGGGGCTAGACGGCTCGTAGTCCGCATAATATTTACAAAGCGCATCCAACGTTCTCACCACATCTTGGCGCGACTCAATGGCGCCGCTCACCGCTTTGGATTTAACGGGCTTTACCTCATCACCCGCCTCAGCGCTGCTGCCATCGTCGCTTGCCTCAGTCTCGGCGTCGTTGGACAACCGCGACCCCGCGTAATGATCGAAATCATCCCTGACTTCCTTCAGTAAAGCTTTCAACGGCGTCAATACCGCGCCTTGGCTGGCTCCGACTTTTTCGTTGACGAAAGCATCGATCCGCTCGACGATCTTGATACTGTCGACCAATGCCTGATAATTATCAGCTAACGCCGCGTCATCCATATCCAGAAAAGCCGCGTTGATAGCGCCGTTGTCTGGCTTTGTCATGCCCTTGGGCACTTCCAGCCGGTCGGTTGCGTACTGAATGTCACGCAAACAAAACCTGCCGATGGCTTTCGACTCGACCAGCACCGCCAAACTTAGAGGCCTGATTATCAGGTCGAAGCTGGCAAGCTCTTCCAAAATATTGATTCGCGACGTCGGATCCATGCCGTCGTCGGGATCGAGTTGAGGGTGTATGGAATCCCAATAACGGGTCAAGGACTCTTCCAGAAAGCTCAGTCCATCGCGAAAACCTCTCCAACCTTCAACATTGATCAGTGTCCGGATCAAGTACAAAATGACTTGCAAATCCTTGGAACGCTGCAATAACGCCAAAGCCTCCTTGTAGACCTCGCGCCAGTTAGGCGGCAACGCCTTCTCGCCAGAAAACTGATTTTCCGGGGTCCCTAAGATATTGGTGTCCAATGCCACCCTGGCATTGTCATACTCAAGGTTATCACCACAAGGCAGCTCCGCCGAAACGGGTTCTAGTAATCCGGACAAATCCGCCATTTTTAAGCCTCTATGGTAATCCAATTGTTAACATCAACCGATTGAAAAGCGGTAACGAAACCTTGTGCCTTGCGCCCCGTTTCTTACAATCGACCCAATTCTATAGTGCCCCGGACTTGTTACGCCTGTATTAAGCCCAAAACCAATTCGCATTAGTCTAGTCGGTTTTTCATGTCACGCTTTAAACTAAAAAACCCTAAATGTCGCGGAATCTTATACCTATCAAGTTGCATTTGCTCATCAATAGATAAGGCATCGGGATCATTTAACATGCCAACTCATGAACCCTACGCCTACAAAACCGTAAGACATTGATATAACATGATTTAAAATTCAACCGGCGTGCTAAATCACAACATGCACACACCATTGCAGCGCCAAATCGGCACGATATTTCGTAACGGATACGATATTCGGTACTTGCGGTGCCTGGCTACCGCGAGGGGAAATACCGTTTTCCATTGAAAAAATCCGTCCATTGTTTCGTGGTGCAAAAGCCTCTCGCGCTCTAGCGTCGCCGAATGCTCACATCGGCTGCTTCACATCTTGGGTCTATCTATACTAAGCTAAGCGCACGTTGACAGCCATTCCCCAAAGACACTACCAACCACAACCGTCCATCTGAGAATCTACGCGCTTATAAGATTGTTGAAGCGTATTTCTTCCTAAAGATACCGAGACCTAAGAATCCGGACGTAAGGGCAGCATCCTGATTTCGGCTTAACCACTAAATTCGGCGATTAATACGGTAATATTATCTCGACCGCTTCTGCTCAAAGCTTGGTTAATCAGGGCTTCGGCGGCCGACTGGCAACTGCCTGAGCCCATCAATTCCGCAATTTCGGCTTCCGATAATTCTTTATCCAAGCCGTCGCTACAGAGCAGATAACGATCACCGCCGGCAGCCTGAAAGCGCAGCACATCCAACGCCAGCGTCAATTGCCCACCCACCGCGCGGGTAATCACATTCGCTCCCACTTGCTGGGCCGCCACTTCCCGGGTCATAACACCAGAATCCATCAATTCGTCGATCAAGGTATGGTCGCGGGTAATCTGCGTAAACTCGCCTTGGCGTAATTGGTATAAACGGCTATCTCCCGCCCAAATGGCGGCGCACTGGTCACCCTTGGCCAGCAAGGCGACTACCGTGGTTCCGACAATACTGCCTTGCTGAATGCCCGAAGCAAAACGGCATAAATCGTCGTTAATCTTATGTAATTTGCGGGAAACGGCTTCGACCTGATTATCCAGGTTTTCGGTAAATTCCAACGTCGATAAAGAATCCACCACCAAGCGGCTGGCAACATCGCCGGATTGATGCCCCCCCATGCCATCAGCAACCACCCACAGCCCCAGTGACGGGCAATCGAGCAAAGCATCCTCATTGTGCTTACGCTTATTGCCGACCACCGTAACCCCGTAGGAAGCCCACTTTGTCGAGTTCGGAAGCGTTATGTCCTGGCTCGCCGTTGCGCCTACCGCAGAGGCGCTCGGCTCTCTCTCGATTTTTTTGACGCTTTGGTCTTGGCGATAGCTCTGCACATGCCAAGATCTACCAGCCTGCGGCATACCCTGCAAAAAACTCGCGTAAGCATCGATAGGCGGCAAGCCTTCGCAAATCAGCAGATTGGGGCGATTCGACTGGCCACCTTCACTTGCCCAAATACTGTAACCCGGCATAAAGCGATCCAACAAACGCTGACTCAAGTGCGGAAACACTACATCCGTCTGATCCTGCCCCTCCAAATCGAAACGAAATGCGAGCTTGCCGTTAGATACCCCGAATCCGCCGCTAGAATCAGCTTGAAAATACTGCGGTGTCAGGCTGTCAGCCGAACCGATTTCCATCAGCCCCTTATCAAACTGGTCCAGATCACAGGAGTCATTCAACACTGATAGCGCAGCGTCTTCCAATTGTGCAAACCATGCCGATTCCGGCGAAAACAATGACAACAAAGACTCCGCACTGACGGCTTGCGCCAACGTCAACGGATAATAGCGACCGACCCTATCCACACTGGGCATCATGACACCGGCCCAAGCACTCCCACCGCACACGCCAGGTCTCAAAGCAAAGCGCCAAAGCGGGCTAACCAAAAACAAGGATAACCAACTCTCTCCTAATGTTTCCTGACTGGAACGCATCGACGCCTGTAACCACTGGTCCCATGGCTCGATAAAGTGCCTGGGCAGCCGCCGACTGACAAAATCGCCAAGGCCCGGCACTTTTCCGAAAAAGCCGACGCTCAACCCATCCATAGAACTCATAGTGACTCCGGACAACGAAAGCTTTGATATTCGCTGATGCCAAATGGATTATTGACACTGGCCGCGCGCAACTCAAATTTCGCGGTATAACCTTCAAGTTGTACGGTCAAATTAAAGCGGTCCGGCAGGCCAGTGGGTTGGATGTTGAATTCGTCGAACATCCTGAACAATGCCCAGGCCCCTTCCTTAGATTTGCTGACTTGTTTGCCGTCCAAACCTTCGAACACCACTCTGACCCCGGCACTATTATTGGTGCCGGGCCACTGAAACTTGGTGAGTTGCTCAGGACCGTGGCGGTAAACCAACTCCTGGCCTTCGACATTTAATCTGAAGGTGCTGACTTTGTCGTCCAAGGCCAAGGGTTTTAACTCGAATTGCACTTGCGGCACCGCGCCGCCGCCGGGAAAAAATGCGTCACGAATTTTCGATGCAATCTGAAACTGGCGAATACTGGCTGCCGATAAGCCTAAAGCCTTATCAGAACTAAGCTCCTGCCACTGCACCGCTGCGGTATCGACAAATGCCTTGAGGTTAGCGTTAAAAAACTGATCGACAATCCCGTTAGCGGCAAACACTTTGCCGAAATCAGCCATCAACACGTCCTGCTGAGTATTTTTCGCAAACGGATAACGGCCAGCCAAAGCACTTTTGCAGGGCATCGTCACCGCTGTTTTCAACATTTCGTTGAGTTGCCCTTTCGCGCCGGTTTTGATTTGTTGCCCGCCCGTGCTGGTCAACGCATTCAGCGAGGCTGCAACCGGACCGGGCAAACGGGCAAATTCCATTTTGGCTGCTTGCAGAGGGTCAACACCGCCGCCGGCAAATCGCGCCGCTTCGGTAGACAAGGCTTGACCGCCACTATTAGGTGCCGACCCAATCTGCATCAGATAATCGTGCAGATTTTTGATACTCGCCATCGTCGCATTGATCGGAGCAGGCCTGTCGGCAGCGCCCCGCACTTGCATATTGTAAGGTTCGAAGTAAGTTTCCAATGCATTGACCGGATCGACGCCACCGTCGCTTTGTTTTGCCATCGCCAGCAGTTTTTGGGTAGCAGCCTCCGGAACCGCCAAGGCTCCGCCGGTGGATTTTGCCAACGCATCGGCCAATTCGGACGAGAGCTTGCTTAACGCGGTATTTTTTTCGACCAACTCCAACAAAAGCTTCAATGGCGAATCGGGGCGCGACAGCAGATCCAGCGTATCTACCAGCTGATTATTGCTGGGCTGCGGGCGGAACTTAACCGCCGTCAGCACGCTATCCCAGGTCTTTTGGTAATCTCCCAAATACAGGCGTTTGAAATCGCTATATAAACGATCAATTTCGATAGGGGTACTTGCGCCGTTTACGCCAAGTACCCAATTTTGTTCGCTGGCTTCCTTGACGTAAACCATGCCTTTTTTCAGAAATAGCTCCGTATAACCGTAACTGCTAAACAAACCGGGTACCACCAACGTATCCAATTCCTTGCCGTTCGCGGTAAACACTCGGCCGCCGTTCGGCGCTAATTGTCCGGCAACCGAAATGTCGTGACTGCGATCAAACAGCGCCTCACTTTTAAAACGGCTATAAAGTTGATTGACCAGAGGAATTTGCGTCAATTTATTACGCACTGCGTCGACAAAACTGTTATCGATAGCAGCTGGATCCAAATTCAAAGCCAACAAATTATCCAGATGTAACTGTAATTTGGCTTGGGTCTCCGGGTCGGTGGCGAACATTTGCTCCCAATCCAATTTCACCCAAGGCTGTGCAACCTTTGCGTCCATCCGTTGCGGCTCGCCGAACATCAGATAAACACGCAATAATTGGTAAAGTACATCCAGATTTTTGCCTTCATCGCTTTGCATACGCTCTTTCAAGCGTAGCGTAATCAAGGCTTGAAAATTTTCACGAAGCAAGCGCTGATAGGCAATATCGATGGCTGAATCGATTTTGTCGCCTTGGTATAAACCAAAACCGCTGCTCCAGCCGGTTTGTGCATACACGTCTTTGGCGGCTTGTAAGGCATTAAGCTTGGGCAACAAGGCCAAAAAACCGGAGCGCGAATCGGTGGGAACAAGATTACTGGCTCGGTAAATTTCTACCTGTTTTTCGACATCGGCAATCGCCGACTTATTCGTGGCAAAACTGACCATCCACACCACTACCGCTATCGCCACAAGCGCAAAGGTGGCGGCGAAGCCGGCGAGGTTCATCAAACGAAAACGCCGCTCGACCTTTGGATCCACGCCAACCAATTCGGCTTCGGGAAACACGACTTGCTTCAGAAGCTTAGTCAGAAAATAGCTTTTACCGCGCCCGGTCATTAACGGTGTTGCTTGCCTTTCCAATCTAAAGCTTGAGGCCAACGCCGCCATCACTCTATCTATCGGCGTACCCTCTTGGGTGCCGCTGCTGAAATAAACGCCGCGCAACAAGAAAGGCTCTTCGTAGCGATTGGTGGCAAATGCGGCATCCAGAAACCCGGTTGCCACCGATTTGAACAGCATCATTTGTTGCGGAAAATCGAAAATAGCCGTACGCCGCTGCACATCGCGCTCTTCCTGGATACGCTTCAAACGGCGTTGTACCAACCTCTCGGTCAATTCGTCATAGGCCTTTTCGAATTGCACCAAGTGAGCGGCCAGATCTTCTTTATCGTTGTCGGCACGAATAAACGTCTCACCCCACACCTGGCTACGCTCGTCTTCGGTTAAATTGGCGAAAAAATCGCTAAATCCCGCCACGAGGTCCACTTTCGTGAACAGCACGTAGACAGGCAATTGCACACCCAGTTGCGCATTAAGCTCCGTAATCCGCCGCCTGATTGCTGCGGCATGTTGGCGTAATTCTTCCTCGGTCTGCTGAATTAAATCACTGACACTCACCGCCACAAATACCCCGTTCAGAGGGCGGCGTGGTCGATATTTTTTTAACAGCTGCAAGAAACCGTGCCAGGCGGTAGCATCCACTTCTTGATGGCTATCTTGGGTGGTGTAGCGACCGGCAGTATCCAATAACACCGCTTCGTCGGCGAACCACCAATCACAATCTCGCGTGCCACTAACGCCTTTTACCGAATGCTTGCCCAAGCGTTCGGCCAAAGGAAAATGTAATCCGGAATTGATTAATGCTGTGGTTTTGCCGGAGCCCGGCGCACCGATAATGGCGTACCAAGGCAATTCGTAAAGATACTGCTTCCGACCGTGTTGTTTCGCACTGGTAGTTTTCAGTAAAGCCAAAGCCTCATCGAAACCGCGATTCAGCACATCCAGCTCGGCCGCCGAGGCCGATTGCGCATCGTTTGCATCATTGCCGCCAGCCAAATCGGCCATCAAACGTTGCTCGCGTTTGCGCGATAACAGCCACGCGACCAAGCGGTAAAGCAACCAACATCCGACTATGACGCTTATCGTTATAACCCGGCTTAAATCGGTCTCCAACGGCACACTGCCGGCAATTGCGATTAAAGGCCCGATAAACCAAATCAGTACCGACAAAATCACGATACCGATCAGTTCAAGCACCCACTTTGTTTTAAAAAAACTGATTATCCGTTCCACGCGGTATTCTCACTTAATCAAGATGTCGACGCGCCGATTTAGGGCTCGATGTTCAGGCGTATCATTGGGTTCCAAAGGCTCGCCGTCAGCCCGGCCTTCCGCTCTGGCCGAGCCTTTTAGTTGAGCGGATGCGGTCAAAATTGCCAGGACGTTTTTAGCGCGTGCCGCAGACAAATGCCAATTGGACGGAAAGCGGGCCGACACAATGGGCTTGTCGTCGGTATGCCCGGTTACCAAAATCGAGTCTTGTTCATTCTCGAGTTCTTTGGCGATTTTTTTCAACATCGGTAAAAACTCCGGTTTAACTTGATCGCTACCGGAGGGGAAGGAATTACGAACGCGAATGATGCTATCGTCGACCACTTCGACCATATTCTGGGCAATTTCATCGCGTAATAACGGTTTAAAGCGTTCCAATCTGTTGGCGATAACCGGTGCAGACGGAGTGATCGTAGCGGCCGTTGCCATTTGTACCGGCTCCTTGGCCAATTTCAGTAACTCCCGATAGGCAGGATCGGATGCCGAATTAATAAAAAACGCAAACCCCAGATAACAAAGCAGCAACAGGCCACCTGCTACGCTGGCGAACACCCATAAGGGCACTTGCGTTATCAACGAGCTATTTCCGCTTTTTTGCCCTTGCCAGCGTAGCGACAGCTCCGTTGGAAAATCCCCTCTTACTCGCTGGATTAATTGGTACAACTCAAGCCGTTGTTTTTCCAATTCGTTGGCGCCATTGGCCATGACCCGATATTTACCTTCGAATCCAAAACTTAACAACACATAGCAAAGCTCGATGAGCGGCAAATTTTGCGCGGGCTGTTTCACCAGATGTTCGAGTATTTGGAAGAAGCGTTCACCGCCCCAGGCTTCTTTATGAAATAGGATAAGCAGGCTTTGATGCCCCCAATTACTTTGTGAGCCCCAAGGCGTGTTTTGGATAATTTCATCCAGAAAAGTACACAAATCGTAGCTCGCCATACGCATGGTTTCTTGCTGAAACCCTGCATTCAAGCCACGGTTCTCGAATTCTCTGACTTCTTTAGCCAACTTTTGCTTTAGTTCATCAACTCCAGAATAGCTAACGGTTGTTCTGAGCCTAGCCGCCAAGGACAGAATGCCGGCTGATAAAGTCAATAATGAACCGCTATCCGCTCCGGAAAGCACACTGAGCGACGGAATGTTGATATTTGAGGTCTGCTGCTGGGGCGGCGGAGATGGCGGTATTTGTGTCACTGATGGCTGCTGCGGCATTCGTCCACCTGGCGAAGGCCGCAACACTGTTTTGTCGTCATCGCCGAAAGGTCCTTGTTGCACCATGTCATCACCCTTTTTTTATTGCCCAGAATTCCAACTCCAATCCCGGAAAATTACCACCAATATGAAAGGCAAAACCGCCGGAATCCATCATCTTCTTCCAGTATGGGCTTTGCTTATCCAATTCGAAATAAGAACATCCGGCGTGATACGGCAATTGCCTTGGGGCAACGGGCAAAGGATGAATTGAAATACCGGGCAGGGCAGCAGTGACCAATTGCGTGATCTCTTCCACCGGGCCAATTTTCACCTGCGGAGGGAAATGCGTGCGCAACATCTCCGAAGATACTTGCGCACTGGCAGCCAATACGTAGATTGCCTGCTCCAATAATTTCACATCGGGGCGACCCGAGTAATAAACCGACTGGCTATGTTTGGTTAACGGAATTTGAATCGCATTTTGTTCAAGCACCATGCTTAACAGGCGCCGTAGCTCATCAATTAACGGGATAAAGCAAATACGCAAGTCGTCATGCCTATATTCGGGCAACACTGCGGGTCGCTTATTTTGACGGTAGAAGGTTGCTAGATCTCCCATCAACTGCAGGCCCAAGGAAAACAAAGTTTCCGGATGTAGCAGCGCATCCCCCGCCAAATGTGCCAGCAAGGGTTCGTAACGATTGATGGTTTGCAGCAACATAAAGTCTGCAACCTCTGCGACGCCTGCACCTTGAGACGTTCCCGCCACGCGGGCTGCCAACGCCTCCCCTCTGGTATGCAGCAGACCTTGCAACTCCCGGACGAAGCCGTTCAAAATACTACTGGCTGAAGACTGCAGCACCACGGGAATGTATTTCTCATCCAGTACGACTGTTTTGTCGGCGCGCACCTCAACGATATTGGCGACCCCTAAGCACAGATAGCCTGATCTTTCTTGGTTGCCAAGCATAAGTCTCGGACGAATACTGCCTATTTGCACGGGATAACGAGCGTCGTACCCTGCATTGTTGTCTCTGACATCCCTATGAGTGATGCGGTATCTCGCCAATCCATCGGGGTTATTGTCGCTATCAACTTCAACAGAGTCAGGACGACTCAGCGGCAATGCTAAATACACTACTTCATTTGCAACGTCTTCAGAGACATCAAGTGGTAGCGGTAGTTCGTCCTCGTTTGGCAAATGGAATGGGGTACCATCCTGGAAAATCCCTCTAGCAGCTGCCAGAGTGATTTTTCCTATCGCCAATTGTCCTGCATCTAGTTTTAGCGACGAAAATCCCCAATCATAAGCCCTGATTCCATAGCAACGACCATCAATACGACTTTCAAGATAACGATCATGTTGTTGAAAGTGCTGAGGTCTAAGGAACATGCCTTCTGACCAAACAATCCGGTTATTGATTGACATACTCTATTCGGTACCGTTTATTATTTATTAACAATGACTTATGAAATTTTCGCTACCAATTCAATTGAGTTGCAAACTTTCACCGCCTCGCAAATAGACGCATCTGCTTTTCATAAGCTTCAGCGAACTCTTCCCCAAAAAATCCTTCAATTGCTTGTGTTTTCAGTTCCGGATATTTTTCGCAAAAAAGCTCCCAACACTTGGCTTTTCGCTGAAAAACAATCCCTTCGCCCAACACCTTTTCGAAGGTGTCTGGGTCGAAACGATGCAAAATCTCCCCTAGTGCAGCCTGAATACCTGCCGTCATCGCCAATTGATGAAACTTAACATCCCTGAACGCTTCAGTTACCGCATCATTTGAATTTATAAACGCGGGATTATTCGGTGCGAGCATCAGCTTCAGTACGCTTTCCACATCTGGGTTGAATTTTAGCGGGTTATTGTCAAATGAGCGGATTGTGGTGACGGAAACTCGAAATTCACTTTTCATTTCCGCGCGTGCGCGTAGAACGTCCATCAAGCCTTCGATCAAATTTCGGAATAACACACCAGTCGCTTTCATCGCCTCCGGCCACTGCTCTTCCGTCAAAAACGATTGATCTTTTATTCCCGCACCATCCAGAAACATCTTCATGAGCGTCGCATCACCCGATTTGGACCCAATAAATGGTTCCGTATTGGGTGCTAGCGTAATCTCTACACTGGCTCGCGAAGCCGCCTGCCCATCTTCACGCTCAATATTAGGCGTATTTTGGAATACGTCTTTAGAATCTAACGCTATGCTCGAAGGGATAGGCTCGGATAAATTTATTGCTTCCAAACTCGGGAACTCTAACCCGGAAGACTCGCCGAGGGGTGCATCCAACGCACCTAAGGAATCTAAGCCTTTTAAGAATTCGGCAATATCTTTACCATCTCTCTGGGGAGGTAGCACCTCGGGCGCGGTAAAGCTATCGTGAAAAGGGGAAGCAGGAGGACGCTCTCCAAAGGGAGAACTCGCTACGTTGTGCGGAATCGAGAAATTCAGAGGTTCGTTGACTATTGACTGTTGATCATTTTGAAACGATTGGGCAAATGGTGAAGGCGAAATACTCTCGACGCTAATGGGTGAAGCTGGTGATATTTCGGCAGATGGCAGTTCTACAATAATCTCATATTCTCCGATCCGCAAAATTTCACTATCTAATAACCTTGCTTGTGCATCGTTTATATTTAGTCCGGCATTTGATAAATATGTACCATTTTTACTTGTGTCTTTTATTAAGTAACCGCCGTCCTCATAAATGATTTCAGCATGGTGGCCTGATACAAAGTTTTCCGCATCAGGTAATACCAAGGTATTTCCTGCCTTTCTGCCTATTGTTCCGCCTAACTGACCGAATTCGGCACTCAATTCAGTAGGTAGTGGTAAACCTTTGTAAGAAAGTACTTTTAAGATAATTGGCACGATTGTCGTCCTACCGTTAGCATTAGTTAAATAGCTTAGCAACTTACGTCAGCTTTTATCTAAAAACTTAGTCATTTTATAGCAGTCTAATCTTATCAATTGTGCGATTCTCAATCAGAAGAACAGTCATCGCAGATTATTAGTTGTCGAAATTATAGTTATATGATGGACGGAAAACTCCTGCTTTAGTAGCTTCTAAAATATGTCGCCTTTCAAACGAGGAATGCAAACTGACTCCGCCGACTTTGCCTTTTTAATCTCATTGTAGGAACGCATTTTTATATAAAGAGATTCCTGTCGCTACTTAATATCCCGGCGAGTTGAGCCGGGATATTAAAGGATCAGATTATCTTATGAGCTTGAGAAGCTCCCAAACATCAAAGTAAGTAATTTACAGTTCTGTAAGATTAGGGATAACAACGGCGGTGTGCATTAAGCTAGCGGCAGTTTCGGTAACGTTTCGGGCCATTAGTTACCTTTCTGATGTCGTCGCTTTGGGAGTCTCTGATTAATTCGTAACATCGAATTTCAGCGTAATTTAAATCAATGATGGGCACCGAGTTGTCATGCAAAACCGAAGTAATCAGAGGTTCTTTGCAACATAAACTCCTTTTTATTTCATTTTTTCCTGAATATACCAACAACCCTCCTAAGACTCGCCTTGCTCATATTTGGGTTTGCATTTCACTTTTGAGTAATAACCAAAATAGCTTTCGTTAAAACGTCATCCTATTTTGTATTTTTTAACTTTTCCTCTCCGCCAGTCACTAAACCAGACATACATTCGACTACGCTTTCGACATAATTTGAATGTGCTTCTGCAAGCTCTTTGGCTGCACCGAAACTTTCTCGTAATTCGATTAATGTTTTTTGTGGATCCGTTGACTTATTAATATCCAACATTTTCGCGTAATTTTTATATGCTTTACGCCTTTCAGGATCTAATATGAATAACCCTGGCATAGCATTCGACGAAGTATCGACGACACATTTTGTCATTAATTCCGGCTCAATTCCGTAGTCCTTAATATCTTTATCTTGCTTCATCTGTTCCAATACTACGGACTGATATTCTTCTTTTTCCGAGCAACCGCTCAGCACTAAAACCCCCAAAATTACTAGCACTTTTTTCATTTTTAACATTTTCCTGCGGTTTCCGAGCATATTACCTAAAAAAAACCCCCGCTATCTTTCAATAGCGAGGGCTTTCAATTTCTTCCTAAGTATTTCGACTTAGAACACTTTCACTATTAGATGAAAGTTGGGATCAGAGGAGCATCAACTGTTACCAATTGACGGTTACCTTTTTCATCCCAGAAGAACAACAGA
>Ga0160184_100532_pt1 | contig 14263 bp, 17 predicted proteins | sample met14sa_2_FD_114924 | JGI IMG/M metagenome (GOLD analysis project Ga0160184, IMG submission 114924) | Synthetic bacterial communities of pure cultures from sediment of Lake Washington, USA, under high oxygen condition - MT... | ecosystem: Engineered > Modeled > Simulated communities (microbial......
AATAGTTCGCACCCACTCGCCAAGGCGGTTGTGGATCAGCTTGCAATGAGGGGCAAAACACCATCCTTATCAACCTCGGTGAAAGAGCTGCCTGGGCGGGGGTTGCAGGGGCAAGTGGATAGTAAAATGATCTATGTAGGTAATGAACGTTGGATGACAGAGCTTGGGATTGATATGGGCACACTGACTGATATTTCTATGGAATTTCAGAATACTGGAAAAACCATCTCATGTGTTGCGGTGCGTGAGGGTGCTGCAGAACCATCATTACTTGGGATGCTTGTATTTGGTGATGAAATCAAGCATTCGTCAAAACAAGCTATTTCTGGCTTACGCCTCAAAAACATCAAAACATTGCTACTTACCGGAGACAATCGTATCAGCGCAGAGCATGTCGCTCAAGAGCTTGGCATCGATATGGCGTTAGCTGAGCAAACGCCAGAATCCAAAGCCAGCACGATTGCATCTATGCGCCAAAAAGACCAGGTGATTGCGATGGTAGGCGATGGTGTTAATGATGCACCTGCGCTAGCTGCCGCTGACGTAAGCTTCGCCATGTCTACAGGAACAGATGTTGCGATGCATACTGCAGATATCACCCTGATGCGCTCAGACCCTAGCTTGGTGGTGGATACCATTGATATATCCCGCAGAACTTATAGCAAAATAAAGCAAAATTTATTCTGGGCCTCAATCTATAACCTTATTGGAATACCGCTAGCGGCATTAGGATTATTGAGTCCAGTCATCGCTGGCGCCGCGATGGCGTTCAGTTCAGTGAGTGTAGTAACCAATGCCTTAATGTTGAAACGCTGGCAGCCATCACGTCATCAGAAAAAGGATAGCTAAATGAATGCTGATATATTGAATATCGGACAGGCTGCAGAAGCTTCAGGTATCTCCGCCAAAATGATTCGTCATTATGAAGACGTTGGTCTTGTACCACCCGCATCAAGAACATTCTCCGGGTATAGAACCTACAATCATCGTGATGTGCATATGCTGAGGTTTATCAAACATTCGCGTGACTTAGGATTTTCGATTAAACAGATTGGCGATTTGTTGAGTTTATGGCGTGATCAAAACCGCCCAAGCAGCAAAGTCAAATCGATGGCGACCGAGCATATTGAAATGCTCGACCGGAAGATACGAGAATTGAGTGCGATGAAGTCGGAACTGACACGTCTAGTGAGCTGTTGTCATGGTGACACACGGCCTGATTGCCCAATTTTAGATAAACTGGCTCAAAATAAATAATCGCTGTTAATTGGAAAAAATATTAATAAATTATATTGATAAAAACGCTTGACCTTACCACTGTGGAAAGCTTCAAGATACGAACTATGTCCTGATAAATTTAGTCAGACATATATAGAAACATGAATTGATCAAAACCAAGTAAACAATACAAAATGAAATACTGGCTTAAATTATTTGTGATCATAGCACTTGCTATCACAATCCCTTTACAAGCGGTTGCAGGTCTGACTATGCCGTCTTGCAATATGTCCAAAGATACCATGGCAGCCAGCATGGCTATGAATGCGGGCCATAATAATGTGACTATGAGTCAGTCAGATGCAAAAGCCGCTAGCAGTGACATGATTGATAAAAACTGTTGTGATATGAGTGGAAACAAAATATGCTCAGATCAAAAATGCGCTATCTGCCATTTAAGCATCTTACAATTACCTGATACAGACTTGCTCACAGTACCTGAAATTTTAGCGACTACTTACTTCGATTTGATTAACGACAATTATCAAACTTTCCCCTCTGGCTTGTTTCATCCCCCCAAACATCTCTTCTCATAGCACAGCGCGACTATAGCTGATTCATATCAGCAGTCCCAAGTGCCAAACCATTGCTTGGCAGTGAAATTACTGACTAGTGGTATCTGCTCGTCCCTGACTGCCAAGCATGAACATATGAATACGATCATCTAAAGGATGACGTCAATTTGAGGAGAATTACCATGAACACCCTATATTTAAAAAAGTTATCAGTAACCTTGTTAATGGCTAGTTTAGGATTTTTATCCCTATCAGCTATAGCAGGACAGGATAGTAATCAACGCTTGATGATAGAGCAGACAATCAAACAACAGCAGCAATCTAAAGCCACGGAAGCAGCAAGGCAACATGCTGCTGCTATCAAAGCAGAGGAGTGCAAAAAACAGACGGAACACGGCAAAGATGCTGGCGGCAATTAACACTATGTGTCGGGGTGGAGTTTTTTTAATCGCCCCGGATTAGATACGACCACCTTGATAAGGTGACGTCAAATTGAGGAGAATTATCATGAAAAACACATACACAAACAAACTCACACTAACCGTAGTACTTGCAAGCTTTGCGTTTCTATCCTTACCAGCCTCTGCCGGGAAGGACGATATACAAAGTCGTATGACGCTGCAGGTATATCAGCTACAACAGCAAGCTAAGGTTGCACAAGCTAGTAAGCAAGATTCTGCAACTAACAAGGTGGTGGAATGCAAAAGACTGTTAGCGCAAGGTAAAAAATGCTAACCGTTCTTAATCGCTATGGATGGAGCAGTAAGTTTAGCTGTTCCGTCTATAGCTCATTTGGCTTTAAATATTACTCACTTAAGGATTAAGTTATATGAAAACATCAATATTCGTATTAGCTGCAATTGCAACATTAAGCCTGTCATCTATTGCTAGTTATGCCAAAGATGAAATGGCGATGCCTATGCCAACTTCTAAAGCTACTGCCCAGAAAGACATTGTTGGGAAAGGCACTGTTGTTTTTGAGAATAAGGCTGTAGGAAATGTCACGTTGAAACATGAAGCGATTCCAGCCATTGGTTGGGGGGCGATGACCATGGAATTTAAAGTTAAAGACAAGATGTTGCTAGATAAAGTGAAAAAAGGTGACAAGGTGCAATTCACCTTGGAGCCACAAGGTCAGGACTACGTCATTACAAGTATTAAATAAGAGCAACTGCACAGACTGATAATTGGCCTGTGCTTACTAACAGATTTTAAACATTAATTTTAAGGAATATTCACCATGAAAAAATCAATTATTAACACATTGATCGCTACGGCATTCATAGCCAGCCTAAGCCTTGCCTCAACTGGCGCCATGGCAGGCCGTGACTTCTTTCAAGAACAGTTGATCCAGAATATGCAAGTGACTAAACAGAAATTGGAAAAAGCTAAGACTTCTCAAGGTGCTGAACAGCAGAAACTCCTGGGTGAACATATGCGGATGTTGCATGACAACATGAATGCTTGTCGTGAGATGAAGCCTAAGGCAGGCATGACTGAGAAAGAACGGGATGAGTGGTATGCAGAACACCAAAAAATCATGGATGACTTGATGAGTCAAATGATGGAAGAGCATAAAGTTAAGATGGCATCTGCACCATGCGAGACTGGCAAGAAGTAAGTAAGTAAGTAAGTAAGTAAGTAAGTAAGTAAGTAATAGTTTATTTGCTTTGACCTAATGGGCGGTGCATTTCCGCCCATTTTTTAAACCATTTTTACTTTTTATTCAACTAACAATCGCGATGCGCTATGATGGCTACATAGCATTTCCTTATTTAATAACGATAAAATTGGATGCAATGTCGTGACAGTAAACTTGATATCCCACTACAAAATTGATCCTGAATCAGTCTATAACACCTGGTTTATTGGCAATGAAGCACGCTTAAAAGCTTTTCGTTCAATTCGTAGGGGGGTTAAAGATACCGTTGATGCCATCGCTAGCAATACTTTTGGAAATGACTTTCGGGGATCGCCATTAGAAGTGGTGTTAAATGCTATTACCGAACAAAAGCAAGTGTTTGAAGGTGCCGCACATCCATTCTATTGGAAACCAAAACTCCGCATTCCTGATATCTATGAAGATGACAATAATAAGAAATTTTTTGGCGCTTTCTTAAATAGTTGCCTAATTGCAACACGTGAAACGCAAGTGCTGGATGAGATGAGTCGTTTAGCAAATGCAAAGATCAAAGGGCTTGGTCCTTCAGTAGCGAGCATCGTATATTTTTTACACCCTACCTTTGTACCACCATTTAACACCGCGATATTAAATGGTTTCAATGCCATGTTTGGCACCAAGCTCAAATTAGGTTGTTGGCAAAGCTATCTTGCCATGAGAGAAACCATAGTTGAGACCAATAAAACGCATCAAACAATTTTGTCCAACGACCTAGGTGCTTTTGCAGGATTGCTATTTGAGATTGGTAGCGGCAGATTGGCAGTTAATGGTAATGGGGGTGAAGCGCTAATACTATTACGGGAAAAAGCCGCAAAGCTTGCTGAAAAGCGTCATAAAGAAGTGATTGAAGAGCAACGTGAAGAGTCTGAACATACACAAGTTCAACACATGCTGATTCGAATTGGACGTGCGCTAAATTACCAAGTATTTGTCGCCCGTAATGACCGCAATCGATCTTGTCATGGCGAATCTTTTGCGCAACTCACAACACCACATTTGCCCGATATTGGCGCTAGCAGTGATGTAATGGATACTGTTAGCCTGATTGATGTGATTTGGATTGATACTAAAACCAATAAAATCATATGTGCGTTTGAGGTAGAGAAAAGCACCTCAATCTACTCCGGTATGCTGCGCATGAAAGATTTGGCACGATCTTTATCAGAGCAAGACTGTCAGTTTTACCTTGTCGCCCCCGATAAAAGAGAGCGTGAGGTCATCGCACAAATTAACCGTCCAGCGTTCAAAGGTGATCTTGATTTTGCTATCGGTTATCTACCATTCAACATACTTAAGCAGCATTGTGATGGTCTGTGTACATTGGCAGATAACCATGAAGTGATGAAAAAAAATAGCAAGATTCGATTTTTGATTTTGTGTGTTTGGTAGCGTACAGACCCAGATGTTTAGTGTCTTTAATGTGAATACCTAATTTAACGGAGAAACGTCATGAAAATTACTCCAATCCATTTTCTTAAAGTTTGTATAACTGCAGTGCTATTCACATCACTACTAGGCATAGCCAACGCGGATGAGCGAAAAAATATGAAAGGCTCTGACAGCATTATGCATACCATGCAGGACGGTATGAAGAAAATGGAGTCGATGAAAATGTCAGGTGATGTTGATAAAGATTTCGCCATGATAATGAAAATGCATCATCAGCAAGCATTGGACATGGCGCAAATTGAAATTGACCAAGGCAAATCATCAGAAATGAAAGCAATGGCCAAAAAAATCGTTTCGGCTCAAAAAAAGGAAATTGCTGAATTCGATACCTGGCTATCGAAACAAAAGTAATTCATTGTCATAGAGCTGGTAATACCAATGAAAGAAATGATGCATAAGCAAGCTTATTTAAAGCTTTTGTACATGGTGCTATTGTCTTTTGCTTCCATGTATATCCTTATGTATGCCATGGTCAACCAGCTCAACAATGTGATTCCCAACATCAACCAATTTTATATGGCAGGCTTAATGACCATGCCCATGGTATTGATTGAGATGATAGTCATGAGCGCCATGTATATGGATAAAAACAGGAACAAACTCATCATCATCCTGTCTTTCGTAGGACTAGTGGGTTTTTTCTTATTGATTCGATTTCAGGGTGCGGTATCTGAGAAACAGTTTTTGAAATCGATGATCCCGCATCATGCCTCTGCTATTTTGATGTGTAAAGAAACCAAAATCAGTGACCCGGAAATTCAAGTATTATGCAGTAACATTGTTTCTGGCCAACAGCAGGAAATTGCCCAAATGAAAACATTGTTAGATAAACAGTAATGTAGGTTGAAATTTACTTTGATTGATATAAACTAGAGTTATGCAATTCAAACAGCTACGATCATTGCGTGTATTCATCTTCTTGCTATTGACAATATTCTTTACAGATACTGTTTATGCTAGCGGCATGATGGTGGCTGACCAACTGTCTGGCAATCACACAGTAAGTACTGAAAGCCATAACCATGATGATCATGACATGATTCAACATGAACACCATCAACACGATGCAGGGCAGAAACAGTCAACTAATGACCATTGTTCAAAATGCGGTCACTGCATGGCTTGCTTTACCATTTTACCCCCTAGCCAATTAGACAAAATGCAATCTCAGATTCAAGCGACTACTATCAGCTTGTTTGAACCTAGCTATCTCTCGCACATCAGTGCCCAGCCTCAAAGACCTCCCATTTCTTAAATAAACCGATGGATTCAGTTCAGTAGCAGGCTATTCGCCTGCTACTGATTCACCACATTTATTTTTGAAATGAGATTTCGATGAAACTATTCAACTTATCGTTGTTTATTCTTTCTCTTGGTATAGGAGCATCTACGCCCCTATGGGCCGCAGATGCGCCTCAAGAGACTAATACCTACCAATCATCCTTTGATGATTACAAACCCCTATCCGAAGACAACTTGTCAGATTGGAAATCTATAAACGTGCCTTCAAATGGCGGCGGTCATGCCGGACACTCCGTGGCTGGCATGCAACATGAAATGACACCAGAACAGATGGCTAATATGCCGTCCGACAGCAAGGAAATGCCTGCAATGGAGGGTATGGACCATAGCAGCATGGAAGGCATGGAAAAAGCCGCGCCAGACAATATGAAAGGCATGGATCACAGCCAAATGAAGCATGATCATGCCATGGCGCCAATGGCTGGGATGGACCATTCTAAAATGGCTGGAATGGACATGGATCATGGCAACATGAAGTCCATGCCTGACAGCAAATCAGCAATGCAGCCTATGAAAAAAGATGATATGCCGGAGATGAAACATGAAGAAATGGCTGGGCATGATCACAGTGGGTCTGATATGAAGGCGATGGACCATTCAAAAATGAGTGAGTCAAAGCCGAATGATGTGCAACCAGGTCATGAAGGTGCCGCGCAAGATGAATCTCAACCTCACGAGCACGCATCTTCACAAGCGTCTGAACATGCAGGGATGTCTATGCCCTCAATGGCTGGACCTGCAACACAAGCTACACCCTGGCAGATAATCCCTAATTTTCATCCGATTGTGGTGCATTTCCCCATTGCTTTAACCATCATTGCCTTTCTGTTGAGTATCGCTGCTTACGCACGGCGCAGCCATCCTGTCTCTGCGCAACTGGCTGCCGCCGGTCACTTTACCCTGTGGCTCGCGGCAATAGGGGCTGCTGCGGCTGTATTATTTGGCTGGCTCGCATTTAACTCGGTCAATCATGATGATGCAGGACATGCGGCTATGTTGTTACACCGTTCATGGGCCATACCAACGGCTATAGGCTTGATCTTGCTCGCTAGCTGGGATGCATGGAAATACCGTATCAATGAATTGATATCGGTGCCAATGCTGTTTTTACTTTTCCTGCTTTCTCAAGCAATCGCAGTGACAGGATGGCTGGGAGGAGAAGTGGTCTACCGTCATGGCATAGGCGTGTTATCACTGCCAGCCAGCGAAGGCACCGGCCATGGTCACCATAATAGTACAAAAGGCACCGCCGCTAAAATAGGTTCTGATAAACCTACAGAACAGCATGATGATGAAAAAGGAGAATCTCATGAACACTAATACACCACATGCAGCTTTCAAATCTCGTACTGTAATCGTCCTTATCAGTGCCAGTATTGCGCTAGGCGGTTGTGCTACTTTTTCAAAAGATGGTGGTTTTGGCGCTGTGCAAGAAACTGCTAAAAAACACATCAAGCAAGAAGTGGTATGGCCAAAAACTGAAAGTGAAAAGAATAAAGTCACAGAACGCGTAAACGAATTATTATCAAAACGTTTAGATGTAGAGCAAGCCGTACAAATTGCTATCCTCAATAACAAAGGGTTGCAGGCGGATTTTTATAATCTTGGTATATCGGAAGCCGATTTGGTGCAGGCTGGTCGTTTGCCTAACCCTAAGTTTTCTATGCTTTATACACGTAATGACGGTGATTATAAGATCGAACAAATTCTGACTTTTAATATTTTCTCGCTGATAACCATGCCAAAAATGCAAGAAATCGAACGTCAGAGATTTGTGCAAACTCAGAAAAAAACCGCTTTTGAAGTGATTAAAATCGCCAATCACACACGTATAGCCTATTTCAATGCAGTCGCGGCAACAGAACAGGTGCGCTATAGCGAGCAAGTAAAGGAATCTGCAGAAGCCAGTGCTGAATTAGCAAGAAGCATGGTTAAGGCAGGTAACTTTAACAAGCTGCAGCAAGCACGTGAACAGAACTTTTATGCAGATGCAGCACTAGATTATGCAAATGCTAAAAATAAGCAAGTATCCGCATATGAAGCGCTATCACGCTTACTAGGCGTATCAATTGATCAGCTGATTTTGGAAGAACGGCTACCTGACCTACCTAAGTCACTCACTGAGTTGCAGCCATTTGAGAAAGCAGCTTTTGAACAGCGCCTGGATTTACAGGCCATCCGACTGGAAACTGATGCATTAGCTAAACAATTAGGGCTCACCAAGACGACACGTTTCATCAATGTGCTAGAAATTGGTCCTGCAAGAGTATTAGAAGGTCCTCGTAGCGAACCTTATAAAAAAGGGGTAGAGCTCTCATTCGAGTTACCAATATTTGACTGGGGCACTGCACGCGTCGCACTGGCTGAATCCATTTACATGCAATCAGTGAATCGGGCCGCACAATTAGCAATCAATGCTCAGTCTGAAATACGCGAGGCCTACAACACCTATCGTACCAATTACGATATGACAAAGCATATACGGGATGAAATTGTGCCGCTTCGCAAAAAAATTCTGCAAGAAAATCAACTTCGTTACAACGGTATGCTGATAAGTCCATTTGAACTATTTGGTGACGCACGCGCACAAGTTACCAGTGTGCAAAGCTATATCGAGTCATTACGTGAATTCTGGGTGGCCGATAGTGCATTACAAATGACGCTGATTGGTAACGAAAATATGATGGAAGGAAATTAAAATGGATTTTTCTAAATTTAGTAGGCGTGACTTTTTTAAATTAGCAGGTGCTGGCATCGCCGCATCTACTGTAAGCAAAGTCGCGATGGCCGCATTGCCAGAAATTGTTTCAACTGAACAAGCGAATACTCAGGCACCATTACACCCCAATACTGGTAGACCATATAACCCTGTTGTCACACTCAATGGCTGGAGTCTTCCTTGGCGTATGAATAAAGGCGTAAAAGAATTCCACCTAGTAGCCGAACCAGTACTGCGTGAAATGGCGCCAGGTATGAAGGCTCATTTATGGGGTTATAACGGGCAAAGTCCAGGTCCTACGATTGAAGTGGTTGAAGGGGATAAAGTAAGGATTTATGTGACGAACCGATTGCCTGAAATTACCAGTATTCACTGGCATGGCCAGCGATTACCTAATGGCATGGATGGCGTAAGCGGGCTGAATCAGCCGCCCATACCGCCTGGTAAGACTTTTATGTATGAATTTGAGGCAAAGCGTGCGGGCACGTTTATGTATCATCCCCATGCTGATGAAATGCTGCAAATGGCGATGGGTATGATGGGGAGCTGGGTCACACATCCTAAAAACCCAAAATTCATGCCTGTGGATCGTGATTTTGTCTTTCTGCTGAATGCATATGATATTGATCCTGGCAGCTACACACCTAAAGTTAACACCATGTTGGATTTCAATCTATGGACATTTAACAGTCGAGTTTTCCCTGGGATCGAACCTATTGTCGTCAAAAAGAATGATCGTGTTCGTATTCGCGTTGGCAATCTCACGATGACGAATCATCCGATTCATTTACACGGACACGAGTTTCAAGTCACCGGTACTGATGGTGGATGGGTTCCAGCTTCTGCTCGCTGGCCTGAAGTAACAACGGATATCGCTGTAGGACAGATGCGTGCTATAGAGTTTATTGCAAATGAGCCTGGTGATTGGGCATTTCACTGTCATAAAAGTCATCACACCATGAATGCAATGGGGCATGACGTGCCTACATTACTTGGCGTTAAACAAGGGGACTTGATGAAAAAGATTGGAAATTTAGTACCTGAGTATATGCCGATGGGTGAAACAGGCATGTCTGAGATGACAGAAATGGCTGAGATGATGGATATGCCGCTTCCTGAAAACACTTTGCCTATGATGACTGGTAAGGCTCAGTTTGGTGCTGTTGAAATGGGCGGCATGTTCACTACAGTCAAAGTCAGGGAAGGGCTTGCCCGTAATGATTACAAAGATCCTGGTTACTTTAAACATCCTAAAGACACTGTGGCAGGCGAGGTTGCAAATGATTTACCTCCAGTAGAACGCTCAGATATGACGGTTCCTGAAAGTGGGGTGGAAATGAAAGTACGCAAACCGATGGGTCATACGGGGCATTGAGTTAAAGTGGTTGACACCAGCTATACTAATAACTTAAAAACTTAGTATAGCTGGTAATTAAAACTCTGTATTTAGAATGGAAATTAGGCTAAAAACAACTGAACGAGAGCCTGCCGCAAGGTCATCAACATTAAGGATATTTATCATGATTAACATCTGTAAATTACATGCATTTTCTTTGGCTACAACTCTGGGTGTGGCATATATTTTATGCGCCATTTACGATACGCTGTTCCCACCTTACGGGCTGCTCGCAGCACTTGCGTCAGCCAGTCCATGGCCGATATATGGCAGTCCAATAGGTTTCCTGACAGGATTCCTGATGTTCATAGCCGCTGGTTTTGTGCTCGGCGCGTTCTACGGAATCGCTTGGGGGTTCTGGAGCAAAAAACTGTAATGGGATGAGGTCAAAACTCAGAATCTAGGTAATTCATTCCGTAACTACAAGGATTTTAACTCTGCAGCAGTATCACCATGACCTTATTATGTCGCCACATCATACGCATCAGGCACCTTGCTTGTCCTAGGCGAGGAAACAACAACTTGAAGGCATATTACCCTGTAGGTTTATTCAACACCATTAAAAGGATTAACACCATGCGAACTGAACAAATAAAAGTAACGGGTATGACCTGTGGCGGCTGTAGTAGCAATGTTACAAAAGCATTGAGGGCTGTAAATGGAGTAGATAATGTCATAGTTTCATTATCAGATGCTAACGCAACCGTGCAATACGATGAGAAGCTTACTTCTCCTGAACAATTAAAATCAGCAGTAATAGATGCTGGTTATGGCGTGGATGCATCAAATACTGCACAGAAAGCTCAAGGCAAGGGCTGTTGCGGATAAGTACTTTTAAATTATTAGGAGTGATTCGTCATGAGCCTGGATAGCCCTGTATCGTCATTATTAAAAGATCCAGTCTGCGGTATGACGGTGACGGGAAAGTCGCCTCATATTTTCAACTATAAGGGTGAGCCAGTTTACTTTTGTAGCGCAGGTTGTAAAGCAAAATTTGCTGCCGACCCAGCCAAGTATTTGGCTAAAGTTACAATCCCTGAAACCACAATATTAGCAACAAAATCTACGCTCTCAGCAGTCATCCCCACTGGTACGATCTACACCTGCCCGATGCACCCAGAAGTACGACAAGACCATGCTGGCGTTTGTCCTAAATGTGGCATGGCATTAGAACCAGAAATGCCTAGTTTAGAAGATGATGAGAGCCCTGAATTGGTAGATTTCAAACGGCGTTTTATATGGACGCTGCCACTGACTATCAGCGTTACTACTCTGGCGATGGTAGGCCACAGGCTGCAATGGTTTGAAATGGCCACCCAAAGCTGGATTGAGCTCATACTTTCATTACCTATCGTGCTGTGGGCTGGTTGGCCGTTCTTTGTACGTGGCTTTCAATCCGTCACCAATCGCAGCCCGAATATGTGGACATTGATAGGCTTAGGCACTGCTGCAGCATTTATTTACAGCGTTGTGGCCACGGTTATACCAAATGTGTTCCCAGCATCTTTCATGGCAATGGGGCGCGTAGCTGTCTACTTTGAAGCCGCAGCAGTGATTATTTCGTTAACATTACTTGGCCAAATCTTAGAACTTAAGGCACGTTCACAAACTTCTGCTGCGATTAGATCTTTACTTGGCTTATCGCCTAAAACAGCCCGTAGGATTAATACGGATGGCACAGAAGAAGATGTACCCCTAACCCACGTGCATGTAGGTGATATGTTACGCATACGCCCAGGTGAAAAAGTACCAGCGGATGGTGTCGTCACAGAAGGTGCAAGCGCTGTGGATGAGTCCATGCTCACTGGTGAGCCTATGCCCGTGACTAAAAGTATTGGTGATAAGCTCATTGGCGCAACGCTTAATACCAACGGCGCATTAATTATGCGCTCAGAAAAAGTAGGTTCGCAAACGGTGTTGGCCAGTATTGTACAAATGGTCATCCAAGCCCAACGCTCTAAAGCGCCAATGCAACGCATGGCCGACCAAGTGGCAGGCTATTTTGTAGTGACGGTTGTTGGTATTGCGCTGCTAACATTTGTAGTCTGGGGAATATTTGGGCCAGAGCCAAGCTGGGTATATGGCTTAATCAACGCGGTTGCGGTACTTATCATTGCTTGTCCTTGTGCTTTAGGCTTAGCAACGCCTATGTCAATCATGGTTGCTACTGGAAAGGCTGCAACTCAGGGCGTGCTATTTCGTGACGCAGCTGCCATTGAAAATTTCCGCAAAGTTGACACTTTAATTGTAGACAAGACTGGCACATTAACCGAAGGTAAACCCCGCTTTAATCAAGCTTTAGCAATATCTGGTTATACCGAAGATGAGGTGTTGCGCCTAGCAGCAAGTCTTGACCAAGGTAGTGAACACCCATTAGCGGATGCCATTGTGAAAGCCGCGCGTGAAAAGAGTTTAGCTATCAATAAAGTAGAGAATTTCGAATCCAGTACAGGCATTGGTGTGCAAGGTCGTTTGAATGGTAAACAATTGGCATTAGGTAATACAGCGCTAATGACACAGCTTAATATTCAAATAGAATCATTAAAAGCACAAGCAGAAGAATTACGTGCTACAGGTGCTAGCGTCATATATCTAGCAGTTGATGGTCAGCTTGCGGGATTGCTATCAGTATCAGACCCAATCAAAGAAAGCACAGTCGAAGCATTAGCCACACTAAAAGCGTCTGGCATGCGTGTCGTTATGGCGACAGGTGATGGCATTGTGACAGCAAAATCAGTGGCTGCGAAATTAGGAATTGAAGAATTCTACGGAGAAGTCAAACCAGCCGACAAACTTGCATTGGTCGATAAGTTACAACGTGAAGGGCGTGTGGTGGCAATGGCGGGAGATGGTATCAACGATGCGCCTGCGTTAGCCAAGGCCGATGTAGGTGTGGCAATGGGCACAGGGACTGATGTAGCAATGAATAGTGCACAAGTCACACTCGTTAAAGGGGACTTGCGTGGTATTGCGCAAGCGCGTGCCATCTCTGAACAGACCATTGCAAACATGAAACAGAATTTAGGTTTTGCTTTCGTCTATAACGCTTTGGGTGTGCCATTAGCCGCAGGTGTACTTTACCCATTTACAGGTTGGTTACTCTCGCCGATGATTGCAGCATTGGCTATGAGTTTGAGTTCAGTTTCTGTGATTACTAACGCATTACGTTTGAGAAGATCTAGCCACTAAATTACTTGCCAGTTACTTTATAAAATCAGATTTTCTTTTGGCTTTTCGCTTGGCCAATGTATCAACCATCCTACGCTTAGAGTCTTCTTGATACTTTGCCGCCAGATCGGGAGGAAAACCAAGATCAAGAAATATGTTGGTGCCCGGTTTAGTGATATGTGATGAACCATGGAACTGTGAATCAATTTTAGGTAATTCTTTTTTCAATTTGCTCATTCTCCATACCTCATATAGAAAAGGCCACAAACCTTACACGGCATTATCCGACTCTCAAGACCGGGTGCGGAACGTAAAGTTGATGAGCATATATCAATTGTATAACTCTTAATTAAAAAGAGAAATTGCTTTGATGGAAGCATATCTGTGCCGCCCGAAAAAGAACCATCTAAGTGTGTTAGCGCACAGACTGTCATTATTGATAAGCAGATTATCCGAAGGGTTAAACTTTTTCTCGTCAGGCATTCATTAACATAATAATTGTTTCAGATAAGTTAAGCATTTATGCATCCCTTGACATAGATCAAAGAAGGAAGAAATAAGCTTTGATAATACTTGTTTAGCAGAGTATATTTTTAACGACACAACACTTATGGAGACTGAAAATGAAAACACATTTGTATGTTGCTAGCACTTTAGTTTGGTCTTTTAACACTCAATGCTTATGCGACAGATAGCAACCTAGATGAAGCTTCTACGAAGACCAAACCTCATTCTCGCCCAATTAATATCTGATA
>Ga0160184_112425_pt1 | contig 14114 bp, 8 predicted proteins | sample met14sa_2_FD_114924 | JGI IMG/M metagenome (GOLD analysis project Ga0160184, IMG submission 114924) | Synthetic bacterial communities of pure cultures from sediment of Lake Washington, USA, under high oxygen condition - MT... | ecosystem: Engineered > Modeled > Simulated communities (microbial......
CTCGTCTTTACTTAGATCTTTTGATAGCCAGTACATATTTGCAAACTCCTAAACTTGCCGATGTGTTAACAATGCGCATCGAATCGTTGGAATTAGATATAGCAATCGGCATGCCAACATTGTAACTATATGTTTATATTGAACTTTATATGAAATTTAGAAGTCACAGTCGGATTGTGTTTGTATCGAACTTGTGACAGGTCTCGTGTGGTATTTTTTTATCTTATTGAATTTAATGGATAAATTAATTTTCAAAAAGTGTATCAAAATTGCAACAGTGCTCTATTAGAAAAGCAGTGTGTTATTCTGAATGCTGAAAGTGGAAGGCTTAATCAAGCACATTGAATAAAAAGAAGATGAGTAAAAGTGGCAAGTCAATTGCAGATAAATGAAAGATGGTCACCATCAGTACTAGGGACTATCTCTCAGATTTTAGGCATCAAGTCGTACTTTTCCATTAATCGATATAAAGTCGCACGGGATACACCAAGCATGCGGGATGCAAGTGTAAGGTTGTTATTATTTTTATGTAAGGCATTGCGGATGGCTTCCATTTCTGCCGTACTTCTGGCAGATTCAAGTGTTGTTATTTGGCGTTCACCATTACGACGGTCAAGGTCTAAATCTTCTGGGGTGATTAGACGCCTTTCACACATCACCATCGCGCGCCTCACCCTGCTGATAAGCTCTCGTACATTACCTGGCCACGCGTAGTGGTTCATTAGCTGCAATGCAGATGGCGAAAATCCTTTGACGTTGCGCCTTTTTTCGTTAAAGAACTTATCAAAAAAGTATTTGGCAAGCACTTCGATATCACCTTCCCTATCACGTAGCGCCGGCGTTTTAATTTTCAGTACATTGAGTCGATAATAAAGGTCCTCACGGAACTTTCCGTTTTTCACAGCGGCTTCTAAATCAATATGCGTAGCAGCGAGTACCCGCACATCAACATGAGTTTTCTCTGTACTGCCTAAGCGCTCAATGGTTTTTTCTTGCAAAAAACGCAAAAGATTTACTTGCAACTCTAGTGGTAAATCACCAATTTCATCTAGAAAGATAGTGCCACCTGCCGCCGCCTCAATGCGCCCGATTTTGCGTTGGCTGGCACCAGTAAACGCACCTTTTTCATGGCCAAATAGCTCTGATTGAATCAATCCGCTAGGTAATGAGCCACAATTAACAGCAACAAAAGGTTTGTGATGCCGGGTGGAGCGCTCATGTAGCGCCAGCGCGGCAAGTTCTTTACCTGTGCCACTTTCACCAGTAATCAACACGGGCGCGTCTACGCTGGCAACTTTACGTATATTTTTAAATAAATCCAACATCTGTGGGCTGGCACCAACCATTTCATCTTCACTGGGTTGCAATTGACCAGTGGCTGGGTTGTCGCGCTTCATGGATGCCATGCCTTCAGCATGCCCAAGTGTCACCAGTAGCTTGTCAGCCTCAGGGGGGAGCGTATGAAAATCATAAAAAGATTCGCTAATAATTTGTTTGATATGGTGATTATTCATTGCCTTTTTGGGGATGAGCGCAACCCACTCTACCTGATCTACATTTCTGAAAAAATTTTCAATAGGCACTGGCAAGCGCCCATTTGAATCATCAAACTGGGCAATAGCTACGCGCGGGGAATACTTGAGTAGTGCATTTTGAGCGCTCGGCACGTCTTCTACTAACTGTACATTCCAGCCAGCGCTATTGATTTCACCCACCAGTATTGGCATAGGTGGTGTACATGATGCATTAAAATAAAGAAGGTTCCGGTATTCAATATTATGATTATGCATGCTTGGATTCCCGTTTTGCTTCTTAAAGGCAGCGCCACGGTTTAATCAATATCAGACATATTTAATGGTGATAATGAAGCATAGGCTACCTCTAGCGAAATTTCACAACAGAACCGAATGATATATGGATTATCTTGCTTTGAAACTAAGGGCAACACCTTAGTCTGTTAGGGTTATTCTATAAGCTGTTGTTTTGACTGGCTTTAGTTGCTCAGTAACTGCTGACACTAAAGCTAGCAGTTACTGAGTGCCATATCGTCAGGCTACCTTAGAAGTTGTATGGAAACTTCATGCCTACTGTCACATCAGGTGCATCAGGTGTTACGCCCACACCAACATTCGCTACCATTGAAAGGTGGTCTGTCATTGCGTAAGTCACACCAAAATTAAGCGAACCTGCACTTGAGTCGCTACCAACGACACTAGTCCAACTCTGCCCATCAGCTTTAATTCTAGATTTTTGTGTAAAGCGGTGTGCATAAGACATGCTCATACTCATGCGTTCGTTCAGTGCAAAAGCTAAACCGCCACCTAATTGATAGGCGTCTCCTAAGTCAATTTCGCCGGAAGTTCTGGTGTTTGGTTGGCCGCTAATATCGTCAAATTTTCGGGTGAAGTTATGAGCATAACTAACATTGGCAAACAGAATGGCAGGATCTATGGTTTTAACGAAAGTTAGGCCAGAAGATAGTGTCCATACGCCATTGCCGGTAGGAAGATCGTCAGGAACAACCAAGTTGGAGTTGCCGGGGTCTGTTCTAAGCTTAATGCCGTAAGGGTCTTTGCCAGTTGGCGCTTTTACACGCACGTTCCATACTACATCAGGCGTTGTAGGTGTTTCTGGGAATATACGATAATAAGCACCAGCACTTACATCACCTAAGCCAGCATTGCTAATATCTCGCTCACTTAGTGTTGACGCACTGCCACCCGCCGCACCCCCAGACTCATAAGTTGAGGCGCGATAGAGAAAAGGTAAATTGAGGTCAAATTGAAGGCGATCTGTCACCCCATAGCGACCAGTGAGGTCAAATTGAGTGATGTCTGATTGAATGCGGTCAAGATTGATGTTGCCAAGAAAAATAGCATCTAGTGCCAAGAAACCTTCTAGTGTCAGTTGACGGCGATCGGTATGACTGTAGCTAACGCCAGCCTCTAGTGTGAACGTTTTATTGAATAAAGCATTTTGTTCACGATAAACTGCTTCAGCACTACGTGAGGCAGGTGCTTCTTTTATGACTGGTTCATTGGCATCTGAGGCGGATGCTCGTTCATTACTTGTGCCTGAACTAGTGTCAGTGTCGGCGACCACCATTTTTTTATTAACAGCATGCATCGGTCTTGCTTGGCCTTGTCCACTGGATTCAAGTTGCTGTAGCCTTTGTGCCAAAGCTTGTAATGCAGCGCTTTGTGCTTCATAACGATTATTGAGTTCACCTAGCTCTTTGCGTAATTGTTCTACATCTTTCGTGTCAACAATAGCTTCTCCTGACCAAGCATGTGTTGATAAACAGGCACTTATTGCTAATGTAATAGCGCTTAATTTATATACCCTCATGTTCATTATCAATCTCCTGAAAATAAATCATCATCGTTTTTTAGATTGGCGCATCAGAAACAACGATTGCTAAAAAACATAATCAATTGCACTTTTGTTAGCACCATATAAACCACATACACAACAATGTTATATATGCATTATGCGCCAAAATTAAGCTTCATAGTCAATAGTTTATTTTATGGGAACATTAAAATGTTGCTGTTCGTGTTGAACCTAATATTGTATTCAATAGAAAGAGTTAGCTATTTTAAAAAAATACTTATGCACTAAATTGCCATAACTTGCTTACTAGGTTTAGTGCATACAGGTTTGGTGGTAAAATAAGCAGGCTGCTAATTACAGCTAGTATCTCATTTAAGTATTTATTTATGCGGGTGTAGTTCAATGGTAGAACGCTAGCTTCCCAAGCTCGATACGCGGGTTCGATTCCCGTCACCCGCTCCAACTTTAGCGATTAGCGATAATATTATGGCAAACCAAGCACCCCCGTCAGTTTTAACATTCGCAGGTACAGACCCAAGTAGTGGTGCTGGGCTACAGGCAGATATACTTACCTTCGCGAGTATCGGCTGTCATCCACTGTCAGTGGTGACTGCAATTACTGCGCAAGATACCGTCGGTGTTGATGGTGTCTTAGCCATGGACCCTGATTGGGTTAATGATCAGGCGCGCGCAATTTTAGAGGATGTACAAGTTTCAGCATTTAAGTTGGGCTTATTAGGTTCGGTCGAAAATATCGCGGTGATTGCGGAAATTATGGCAGATTATCCAGATATTCCTTTGTTAATTGACCCTATTTTAACTTCTGGCCGCGGTGATGATTTAAGCAATGATGAAATGATGGAGGCAATGGTCGAGCTGCTGTTTCCACAAGCTACATTAATTACGCCTAATAGTTTAGAAGCGCGTAGGTTTGCATTTGCTGATGAAACTGAAGAGGTCGGATTAACCTCTTTAGATGAGAGCGCTGCACGATTATTGGCAATGGGTAGTGAGTATGTGTTGATTACGGGTACGCATGAACGTACCACTGAAGTGACCAATACACTCTATGGCGAAGACAAGCTGATTAAGGCCTATAAATGGGAGCGTTTGGCTGGCAGTTACCATGGTTCAGGTTGTACGCTTACCAGTGCAATTGCCGCCTGTATGGCACATGGCCTCAGCATTGAAGATGCGGTGCTAGAAGCACAAGAATACACATGGCAAACTCTTAAGAATGGTTTCAGGCCAGGCATGGGTCAGTACATCCCTGACCGTATGTTTTGGGCGCGAGATGAAGAAGACCCAGTCATCAATAGTGGCGATGGCAGTGTTAAAACGCACTAGACTCCAATAAGTATGTCGGCAATTAAAGGGCTTTATGCAATTACGCCAGATGAGCAGGATACGGATATTCTGCTTGCTAAGGTGGAGGCTGCCTTGCAAGGTGGTATTGGTATTTTGCAGTATCGCAACAAGCTAGCAGACCATAAGCTTAAAACGCAACAAGCCCGTGCTTTGTTGCCTTTGTGTCGCCACTATCAAGTACCATTTATTATTAATGATTCCATCAAGCTTTGTATGACGTTGGATGCTGATGGTGTGCATTTAGGTGCTGATGATGGTAATTTGGCCGAAGCTAGGGCTAGATTAGGAAATGGTAAAATTTTAGGTGCATCTTGTTATAACCGTTTTGATTTGGCACTTTCTGCTCAACAGTTAGGTGCAGATTATGTGGCGTTTGGTGCGTGCTTTGCTTCGAGTACTAAGCCCAATGCGCCAGTAGCAGGGCTGCATTTATTCACCCATGCGAAAGCGGAGCTTCATGTTCCTGCCGTGGCCATCGGTGGTATTACCTTAGAAAATGCACCGTTAGCAATAGCTGCAGGTGCAAGTTCAGTGGCAGTCATCAATGCAATTTTTAATGCGGATGACGTAAAATTAATTTCTCAACAATTTACAAAGCTATTTCAATCATGACATCAGCCAATCAAACCCTTTTTGAAAAATCACAACAACTAATTCCTGGGGGTGTCAACTCGCCAGTACGCGCCTTCCGTAGTGTGGGTGGTACGCCAATTTTCTTTAAAAAAGGCTTGGGTTCTAAGTTATGGGATGTCGATGGTAAAGAGTACATTGATTACATTAACTCTTGGGGCCCTATGATTGTGGGGCACGCGCATCCTGATGTCATAGGAGCTGTGCAAGCGGTTGCTGCAAATAGCCTGTCTTTTGGCGCGCCTACGGGCTTAGAGTTAGAGATGGCTGCGTTGATTAATAAGCTGGTGCCGAGCATGGAGCAAGTGCGCTTGGTGAGCAGTGGTACAGAGGCAACCATGAGTGCGATTCGTGTGGCGCGTGGTTTTACGGGTCGCAATAAGCTTGTGAAGTTTGAGGGTTGTTACCACGGACATTCAGATGCCTTATTGGTAAAAGCAGGCTCTGGTTTACTCACATTTGGCGAGCCTAGCTCAGCTGGTGTGCCTGCAGAGGTTGCTGCTCACACTTTAACGCTTGAATATAACAACACACAGCAGTTAAAAGAGTTGTTCGCAAAAGCGGGTGATGAAATCGCTTGTGTCATTATTGAGCCTGTTGTCGGTAATATGAATCTAGTCGTGCCGCATATGGAGTTCTTGCAAACCTTGCGTGAGCTTTGCACGCAACATGGCGCAGTACTGATTTTTGATGAAGTCATGACTGGTTTCCGTGTGCATTTAGGTGGTGCACAGGCCTTATATGGTATCAAGCCAGATATGACGACCTTGGGTAAGGTGATTGGTGGCGGTTTGCCAGTAGGTGCATTTGGTGGACGTAAAGATATTATGCAATGCTTGGCGCCTTTGGGTGCGGTGTATCAGGCGGGTACATTGTCAGGTAATCCAGTTGCAGTGACGGCTGGCTTAGAAACGCTAAAGTTGATTCAAGCGCCAGATTTTCATGCAAAACTCACGGCAAAAACTAAAAAGCTGATTGATGGTTTGGTTGCTGCGGCAAAAGAGACGGGTGTTGTATTTAGTGCACAAAGTGTTGGCGGCATGTTTGGTTTGTACTTCAGTGAGCAGTGTCCTAGTAGCTTTGCAGAGGTGATGCAGACCAATAAAGAAAATTTCAATCAATTCTTCCATAGCATGTTGGATGCCGGTATTTATTTGGGGCCATCCGCCTTTGAAGCGGGCTTCGTGTCAGCAGCGCATACGGATGATGATATTGCCTTTACATTAGAGGCGGCTAAAAAAGCATTTTTGGCAATTGCTAATCGGTAGTAATTGTTATTGATAAGCGCAAAGTTTGCTTTGTGTTATCGGGTTACTTTCATGGCTTTTTCATAAAAAATATTTATCTTTCGGCTCTATCTTATTGAACTCATAGGTATTTAGCGGTAAACTTGAAGGTTCCGCTAAATGTTTTGTGATTAGATAATATGGCAACAGATTTAAGTAAGCAAATTGGTTCTGAAAACGCACTGGCTGCACACGATGATGTGGCTTCAGTTAATCCTGATCTGTATTCAGGACGACCAGCAAAACAAGGTTTATACAGACCTTCTAACGAGCGCGACGCTTGTGGTGTTGGTTTTGTCGCACACATTAAAGGCAAAAAAAGTCACGAGATCGTGCAAAAAGGCTTGGAGCTATTAACCAACCTAACGCACCGTGGCGCGACTGGCTATGACCCTAAATTGGGTGATGGTGCGGGTTTGCTCATGCAAATGCCGGATGCCTTTATGCGCAAAGAGGCTGCGAAGCTCGGTATTGAGTTGCCTGCGGCTGGCCAATATGCGGTAGGTAATGTGTTTTTACCGCAAACTGCAAAAAATCGCGAAGCCTGTGAAGCGTTGTTTACAACAATCGTTGCTGAAGAAAATCAAACGTTGCTAGGCTGGCGTGATGTGCCAGTAGATAACAGCAATATTGCCCAAGCCGCACGTGATGTAGAACCAACCATGCGTCAAGTGTTTATCTCAAGCACAGTTGCAGACCAAAACGTATTTGAGCGTAAATTATTTGTGATTCGTAAACGCATTGAACATGCGGTGCGTGCACTTGAGTTGCAAGATAATGCAGCGTTCTACATGCCTTCATTGTCATCACGCACTATCGTTTACAAAGGCATGTTGCTAGCTAACGAAGTGGGTATTTACTATACAGACCTTAACGATGAAAGCATCGTTTCCGCACTGGCTTTAGTGCATCAACGTTTCTCGACCAATACTTTCCCTGCTTGGGATCTAGCGCACCCATTCCGCATGATTGCGCACAACGGTGAAATCAATACCGTACAAGGTAACGTGAACTGGATGGCAGCACGTCATGAGGCGATGCGCTCAACCGTGATTGGTGAAGATTTAGAAAAATTATGGCCATTAATCGCTGAAGGTCAATCAGACTCCGCTTGTTTTGATAACTGTCTAGAATTGTTGGTGGCGGGCGGCTATAGTTTGCCGCATGCCATGATGATGCTGATTCCAGAAGCTTGGTCTGGCAATCCGTTAATGGATGAAGAGCGCCGTGCATTCTACGAATATCATGCAGCGTTGATGGAGCCATGGGATGGCCCAGCCGCCGTTGCCTTTACGGATGGCCGTATGGTGGGTGCAACATTAGACCGTAATGGTTTACGCCCAGCCCGTTACTTAGTGACTGATGATGACATCGTGATGATGGCATCTGAAATGGGTGTGTTGACATTCCCGCAAGAGAAAATCGTTAAGAAATGGCGCTTACAACCAGGCAAAATGTTGTTAATCGACATGGAGCAAGGCCGCATCATTGATGATGCTGAGGTGAAGAACCAGCTTGCCACAGCAAAACCATATAAACAGTGGATTGAAAAATCACGTTACTTCTTGAGCGACATGCCAAAAGTGGATGGCCATCTAGAGTTAGCTGCTGATCTGCTGGATACGCAGCAAGCATTTGGTTACACGCAAGAAGATATCAAATTTATCTTGCAGCCAATGATACAAAATGGTGAAGAAGGTTCAGGCTCTATGGGTAACGACGCTGCATTGCCAGTGTTGTCAGCAAAACCTAAAGTTTTATACAACTACTTCAAACAGTTGTTTGCACAAGTGACTAACCCGCCAATCGACCCAATTCGCGAAGAGTTAGTGATGTCGCTAATTACATTTATCGGCCCTAAACCTAACTTGTTAGGTGTGGATGAAACAACTCCTCCAATGCGTTTAGAGGCGAGCCAACCTGTATTGATGTTGGACGAACTGGAGCAATTGAAGGCGATTGCTACATTGACGCAGAACCAATATAAATCATTGGTGCTAGATATTACTTATCCTGCTGTGCAGGGTAAGGATGGTATGGCAGCAGCAGTCGCTAGCATTACCAAAGCGGCATCAGATGCCGTTCAAAATGGTTTCAACATTCTGATTTTGTCTGATCGCAATGTAAGCGCAGATCGCGTAGCAATTCCCGCCCTATTAGCTTGTTCTGCAACGCACGAGCACTTGGTAAAAGCCGGCTTGAGAACCAGCACTGGTTTGGTGGTTGATACTGGTTCTGCACGTGAAGTACATCACTTTGCGTTATTAGCAGGTTACGGTGCAGAGGCTGTTTGTCCATGGCTTACCTTTGAGACCATTAAAGACATGGCGTTAGATAGCTACACTGCCAATAAGAACTTTGTAAAAGCAATCAGTAAAGGTTTGTATAAAGTCATGTCTAAAATGGGCATCTCTACTTACCAATCTTACTGTGGCGCACAGATCTTTGAAGCGATTGGTTTAAATACTGCGTTTGTTGAGCAGTACTTTACTGGCACAGTGACCAATATTGAAGGTATTGGTTTAGATCAAGTGTCTGAAGAAGCGGTGCGTTTGCATACAGCAGCTTTTGGTACAGATCCAGTGCTAGCAAACAACCTAGACGCTGGTGGTGAGTACGCTTTCCGTGTGCGTGGTGAAGAGCATACTTGGACGCCTGAATCAGTGTCTAAACTGCAAAATGCAACACGTACTGGCAAATATGATACATACAAAGAGTACGCTAAGTTAATTAATGACCAGTCACGTCGTCATATGACGTTGCGCGGTTTGTTTGAGATTAAACCAGCAGGTGCTGCGATTCCTTTAGACACAGTAGAATCTGCTAAAGAAATCGTTAAACGGTTTGCTACTGGTGCGATGTCATTGGGTTCTATCTCAACTGAAGCGCATGCAACCTTGGCAATTGCGATGAACCGTATTGGCGGTAAATCGAATACTGGTGAAGGTGGTGAAGACGCAAAACGCTTTATTCCTGTGGCCAATGCTTCAACAATGGCAGACGTACTTGGTAGCAAGTTGATTGAGAGTAACATCAATCTAAAAGCGGGCGATTCAATGCGCTCTAGCATTAAACAAGTGGCATCTGGCCGCTTTGGTGTGACGGCTGAATACTTGGCGAATGCTGACCAAATCCAAATTAAAATGGCGCAAGGTGCAAAACCTGGTGAAGGCGGTCAGTTACCTGGTCATAAAGTGTCAGAGTACATTGCTAAGTTGCGTTTTTCAGTACCAGGCGTGGGCTTAATTTCACCTCCTCCGCACCATGACATTTATTCAATTGAAGACTTGGCGCAGCTGATTCATGATTTGAAAAATGCCAACCCTAAAGCTTCAATTTCAGTGAAATTGGTTTCTGAAACTGGTGTAGGTACGGTGGCAGCAGGCGTGGCAAAAGCTAAGTCAGACCATATAGTGATTGCTGGTCATGATGGTGGTACTGGTGCATCGCCAATTTCATCCATTAAACATGCGGGCGCGCCTTGGGAGCTAGGTCTATCTGAGACACAACAAACCTTGGTATTGAACCAATTGCGTGGCCGTGTGGTGGTGCAAGTTGACGGCCAAATGAAGACTGGTCGTGACGTAGTGATTGGTGCCTTATTAGGTGCAGATGAGTTTGGTTTCGCGACAGCGCCACTCGTGGTTGAGGGCTGTATCATGATGCGTAAGTGTCATTTGAACACTTGCCCAGTAGGAGTTGCAACGCAAGATCCAGAATTGCGCAAACGCTTCACAGGTCAGCCAGAGCATGTGGTGAACTACTTCTTCTTTGTGGCTGAAGAAGTGCGTGAATTAATGGCTTCTATGGGTATTGCTAAGTTTGATGACTTGATCGGCCGCCCAGATTTATTAGACATGCAAGCTGGTATTGATCACTGGAAAATTAGTGGCCTAGATTTCAGCAAAGTATTCCATCAGCCAGATATGCCAGCTAGCGTTTCACGTAAAAACAATGACGTGCAAGACCACGGCTTGATTAATGCCTTGGATAATCAACTGGTCGCACTTGCAAAACCGGCGCTAGAAAACGGTGAAAAAGTAGTGTTGGATATTCCGATCACGAATACTAACCGTACGGTAGGTACTATGCTGTCAAATCAGGTAGCTACGCGTTATGGTAATGCTGGTTTGCCGCACGACACGATTCGCGTGAACTTCACTGGAACCTCTGGTCAAAGCTTTGCGGCATTCCTTGCCAAAGGGATTACCTTTGACCTGACAGGTGAAGGTAATGACTATGTAGGTAAAGGTCTGTGCGGCGGTCGAATCGTGATTAAGCCACCTAAAGCATTCCGTGGTATTTCACACGAGAACATTATTGTGGGTAACACGGTGATGTTCGGTGCAACAACGGGTGAAAGTTATTTCAGCGGCGTGGCAGGTGAGCGTTTCTGTGTGCGTAACTCAGGCGCCACTGCAGTGGTTGAAGGCGTTGGTAACCACGGTTGTGAATACATGACAGGCGGTACCGTAGTGGTGTTAGGTGTGACTGGTCAAAACTTTGCGGCTGGTATGAGTGGCGGCGTAGCTTATGTGTACGATGAAGATGGCTTATTTGCAAAACGTTGCAACATGGGCATGGTGTCTTTAGAGAAAGTTGAACATGTCGACAACGTAGCAGCCGATGCTGTGCACCATTTGAATCAGCCTGATGAAGTGACATTGCTTGCTTTAATCAACAAGCACGTTGAATACACTGACAGTGAGCGCGCTAAAGCGCTACTTGCTGATTGGGATAATGCGCGCGCCAAGTTTGTTAAAGTAATGCCAAATGAATATAAACGCGCCTTAATCGAGCTTGCTGAAGATAAAGCGTTGGTAGCGGCTTAGAGTCGCTTTTAATATGAAACAAGTAAAGAGACTCTTTTGGGAAAAGGCTTTATAGTATGGGTAAAGTAACGGGATTTATGGAATTTGAACGTCTGTCCGAGGCAAATTTGCCAGTTCAGGATCGCGTTAAGAATTACAAAGAGTTTGTGCTGCATTTAACAGATGACCAAGCCAAGCAGCAAGGTGCTCGTTGTATGGATTGTGGTATTCCGTTTTGTACAACGGGCTGTCCAATCAACAACATCATTCCAGATTGGAATGATTTGGTCTATCACCAAGACTGGCGCAGTGCGATTGATGTATTGCATTCAACCAATAACTTTCCAGAATTCACTGGTCGTATCTGCCCTGCTCCATGTGAGGCAGCCTGTACGCTTAATATCAATGCGGATGCAGTTGGTATTAAATCAATCGAGCACGCAATCATTGATAAAGCTTGGGAAAACGACTGGGTTCAACCGCAAGTAAATCCAAATAAAACAGGCAAAAAAGTGGCTGTAGTTGGTTCTGGCCCTGCTGGTTTAGCCGCTGCACAACAATTGGCGCGTGCTGGTCACAGTGTTGTCGTATTGGAAAAAAACAGCCGTATCGGTGGTTTGTTACGTTACGGTATTCCTGACTTCAAAATGGAAAAATCGCACATTGACCGTCGTATGGCGCAAATGGAAGTGGAAGGCGTTGAGTTCCGCGTTAATCAGCACGTTGGTGAGAACGTAAATGCTGACGATTTGGTGGCTGAGTTTGATGCTGTGGTGTTAGCAGCAGGTGCAGAGCAACCTCGTGATTTACCAGTGACTGGCCGTGAGTTGGATGGCGTACATTTTGCGATGGACTTTTTGACACCGCAAAACAAAGTAGTGGCTGGTGATAGCGTTCCTGACCAAATTAAAGCTACAGGCAAGCACGTGATTGTGATTGGTGGTGGTGATACAGGTTCTGACTGTGTGGGTACATCAAACCGTCATGGCGCATTAAGTATTACACAGTTTGAGTTGATGCCACAACCACCTGAAAAAGAGAATAAAGAACTAGTTTGGCCTAACTGGCCACTAAAACTTCGTACTTCAAGCTCACATGAAGAAGGCGCAAACCGTGATTGGTCAATTACGACTAAAGAATTGATTGGCGAAAACGGTAAAGTGGTGGCACTGAAAGGTGCACGTGTTGAGTGGGTTGACGGAAAGATGTCTGAAATCGCTGGTTCTGAATTTACGATTCCAGCTGACTTAGTGTTCTTGGCGATGGGCTTTGTGTCACCAATTCAGAAGTTGCTTGAAGCGTTTGGTGTAGAAAAAGACAATCGTGGTAATGCCAAAGCTGCGACTGAAGGCGACGCAAGCTACAAAACTAACAAAGATAAAGTGTTTGCTGCTGGTGATGTGCGTCGCGGTCAGTCTTTAGTGGTTTGGGCAATTCGTGAAGGTCGTCAGGCTGCACGTGCAGTAGATGAATTTTTAATGGGCTCATCAGTATTGCCACGTTAAGTTAAATTTAAAGTATGACAATGTAAAAATAAAGGATGCAAAGTAAAACAACTTTGTGTCCTTTTTTATTTAGGTAATCAAATGAATCAATTAAAAAACGACACATTCTTAAAAGCGCTGATGCGCCAACCAACGGACTACACCCCAGTGTGGATGATGCGCCAGGCTGGCCGCTATTTACCTGAATATCGTGAGAGCCGTAAGACTGCTGGGAGTTTTTTGCAGCTTTGTAAAAATGCACAATTTGCGACAGATGTGACGCTACAACCTTTGGATCGCTATCCACTGTTAGATGCCGCGATTCTGTTCTCAGACATTCTCACGGTGCCAGATGCCATGGGCTTAGGTTTGTACTTTGAAGAAGGCGAAGGCCCAAAGTTTGAGCGTACCTTACAGCAAGAAGCCGATATTCAGAAACTAGTCGTGCCAGATATGGCGAAGCTGCAATATGTGTTTGATGCAGTGAGTAGCATCCGCAAAGCATTGGATGGCCGTGTACCTTTGATTGGCTTCTCAGGCAGCCCTTGGACGCTCGCTACTTATATGGTGGAAGGCAAAGGCGGTACAGACTTTTTAACCACTAAGAAAATGGCGTATGCACGCCCTGATTTATTGCATCATATTTTAGAGACAACCGCGCAGACTGTGATTCAATATCTGAATGCACAGATTATGGCAGGTGCGCAGGCTGTAATGATATTTGACTCATGGGGCGGCGCACTTTCGCACAATGCCTATACTGAGTTTTCACTCAATTACATGCAAAAAATTGTGAATGGCTTAATTAAAACCAATGATGGTCGTAAAGTGCCAAGTATTGTATTCACTAAAGGCGGCGGTTTATGGTTAGAAGCACAGGCTGAGATCGGCGCAGATGCATTAGGCTTGGATTGGACAGTGGATATTGGTAGTGCACGTCAACGTGTGGGTGATAAAGTGGCGCTGCAAGGCAATTTAGATCCGGCTATTTTACTATCAACACCAGAAGCGATTGAGAAAGAAGTGATTAGCGTACTTGCAAGCTACGGCAAAGGCCATGGCCACGTCTTTAATTTGGGTCATGGCATCACACAATGGACGCCACCAGAAAATGCGGCAGCAATGCTCGCTGCTATTAGAGCGCATAGCCAGCAATACCATGTGTAATTTGCTATTTTATCCACAATTAGCTGGATAACGAC
>Ga0160184_106550_pt1 | contig 13828 bp, 18 predicted proteins | sample met14sa_2_FD_114924 | JGI IMG/M metagenome (GOLD analysis project Ga0160184, IMG submission 114924) | Synthetic bacterial communities of pure cultures from sediment of Lake Washington, USA, under high oxygen condition - MT... | ecosystem: Engineered > Modeled > Simulated communities (microbial......
AAGGATGCGCATGCGACCGTCTGTTGTGCTTGACATGAAGCGAAGCGCAGTGCGTGAAGCGGTAGGCCGCTTTCGCGCCGCGAACCCGCGCGTCTTCGGCTCGGTGCTGCATGGCACCGACCGGGATGGCAGCGACCTCGACCTGTTGGTCGATGCGCTGCCCGGTGCCACGTTGTTGGACTTGGGCGATTTGGAAGAAGAACTGAAATCGCTGCTCGGCGTTGACGTCGATCTGCTGACTCCCGGCGACCTGCCGCCGAAGTTCCGGGCCAAGGTGCTCGCGGAGGCGCAACCGATATGAGCGAGAACCGCCTGCCCGATTACCTCGACCACATTCAGCAGGCCGCAACCGATGCGCGCAGCTTCGTGGAAGGGATGGCCAAGGACGACTTCTTGGCCGACAAGCGCACCCAGCAGGCCGTCATCATGAGCCTGATCGTCATCGGCGAGGCGGCCACAAAGGTGATGGATGGCTACGTCGAGTTCACCCAGGCGCATGCCGACGTGCCGTGGCGCAGCATGCGCAATATGCGTAATCGCATGGCTCACGGCTATTTCGACATCAACCTCGATGTGGTGTGGGAGACGGTACAGGAATGGCTGCCGGCGTTGCTCCAGCAATTGCCCGCCGTGCGTCAGGATGCCGACGATGAAGACCGTAACGACAAAGGCATGGAGCCATGACCAATCAAGCCGCCGATGTTCGGCCCCTCTGGCGTGTTCGATCCCGCGACCTATGAGCCGCGCTCGGGCAAGACCTTCTGGATGGCCGCAACGGACGTGAGTTCGCTGGTGGGCAAGGAGGCAGCAGCCGACACGCTCATCGGCAACTGCACGACCGCACGACCAGCCTCCCGTTCAAATTCGAGTTAGAACTCATCTCCAGCCTGTCTGGGGGCACTGTGAAAGAGGGATCTCCGATGACTGTTGAATCGAGAATATTTTCTGTAGCCGAGTATGTTCAGCCGTCCGAAGGCGAGCCTATTCGTTCCGTTGTGCTTGAAACCCGAGACTCAATTATCGTGGTTTGGCATGTCCATCCCGGGCAGGAAATTGCGGCTCACATTCATCCTCACGGCCAAGACACGTGGACTGTTTTGTCGGGAATGGCTGATTACTTTCAGGGCAATGGGATTGTTCGTGCCCTCAGGGAAGGTGAGATAGCCGTGGCAAGACCGGGCCAAGTGCACGGGGCGCGAAATACAGGTACCGAGCCATTTGTGTTCGTCTCGGTTGTGGCATCAGCCAATGCCGGTTTCGTATTGGCTGAGCGATAGAGCCCAATCTCTGGAGTTGGTCCAATGAGCGGTCGGGGAGATGGGTAACAGACATGCAGCGGACACGGCTGCTAAACCAGGTCGCAAACCTCCTTGCGTCGCAGCGTGCCGCAAGCGACGCGATCAATCGAATGGGGTCGGCATGAGACTGAACACCATCCAGTTCCCGACCGCGTAGCCGCCTGTCCTGCCGATCAGGTCTTGACCATCGACGCCTGGGATCAGTCCTGAATGTTCTTGGAGACCACTACGTTATGAGCCGCAGCCGCCGCAAAACACCCATCGTCGGGCACACGACCTGCGGCAGCGAGCGCGAGGACAAGAAGCTCTGGCATCAGCGCTGGCGCACCCGTGAGCGCACGGCGCTGACCAGCGCGTCGCCCGAAGCCCTGAGCGCCCATCTGCCCCTGCTGGAAAACCAGGCCAGCAGCGTCTGGTCGATGGGCAAGGATGGCCGCTCCTACTGGCCCGTCAAGCGCCAGGCCGCCACGGCGGATCGCATCGCCAATCACAAGGGACGCAACCCGCAAGAACGCGCCTCCCTGAAAAAGCGCCTGCTGCGCAAGTGGATGAGCAAATGAAGCTCTCCTTCCATCAGCACATTGCGCTGTTCTGGATGATCGGTGCTCCGGGCGTCTTCGCGCCCGTGATCGAGAACGCCAAGCGGCCCGATGCCGGCGCCGTCATGGCGTGGGGTGTCGCGATCGTGGCGGTGATGATCCTCTTCACCCCTTTGCTGCTGCGCTGTCCACCATTCCGGCGCTGGTATGGCCGGACGGATGCGCTGTCGGAGCGGCAGCGCCAGGCGCTTGCCGAGCGCGGCCTGCGCCGCTACTACCAGACCGCTTTCGATGACGGCTACGTGCCCCGCGTGATGCCCTACGTGTGGCGCATCATCTGGACGGTCGGCGGGTTGATGGCTGTGACCGCCGTACTGCCTACCAACACCGGACGGCCAGCCTTCGATGCCTTGGTGGTCTTCTCGACCTGGTATCCGATAGGCGTGATGCTGCTGGTTTTCGCGTCGAGGCCCCTTGGCCGGTTGATTCGCCAAAGAGCACAGGAGCGGCGGAAATGAGCACGTCAACCATCGAGGCGCTGGCCAGCGCCTGGGCAAGGATTGCCGAGGAAGCGGAATTCCCCGCTGACTACGAGGGGACTGCCACACCACAAGCGCATCGGGCTAGCGAAGCTATTCAGGAGCAGATTCGGGAGCGCATCGTCGCCACCAACGACATGCGGCTGTTCAGCCTGCTGCACCTGCTGGGTCAGGCGTCGCTGCGCATGGAGCAAGCGCTGTGGCCGGAGGATTACGAGCGGATGACGCGCGAGGTTGAGGAAGCCCTGCGGCAAGCCACCGACGCCAACGCCAGATCGTACACCCACGAAGAAGTGATGCAGGCGATGCAGGAACGCATCGACCGGGCGCGAGACAAGCCATGTTGATTGGCTATGCGCGCGTCTCGACGCAGGATCAGAACCTGGAGCTGCAACGCGAAGCCTTGAGCAAGGCCGGATGTAAAAAGGTCTTCGAGGACAAGGTGAGTGGCACGCGGGCAGACCGGCCTGGCTTGGCCAAGACGCTCGAAATGCTGCGCGAAGGCGATACTTTGGTCGTCTGGAAGCTCGACCGGCTGGGCCGGTCGGTCAAGCAACTGGTCGATCTGGTCGGCGATCTGCACAAGCACGGTGTCCAGTTCAGGAGCCTCACCGACTCCATCGACACCGGCACACCATCCGGGCGGTTCTTCTTCCACGTCATGGCGAGCCTTGCCGAAATGGAGCGCGAGCTGACCGTCGAGCGCCCCCGCGCCGGGCTGGAAGTCGCCAAGCAGCTCGGCCGCAAAGGCGGCCGCAAGCCGAAGATGACCGACAGCAAGATCGAGTCGGCCAAGAAGCTGCTGGCCAGCGGGGTGCCGCCCAAGGACGTGGCCAAGAACCTCGGCGTGTCCATTCCGACGCTGTACCGCTGGGTGCCAGCCTCCACGCACGCTTAGCGTGCTTTATTTTCCGTTTTCTGAGACGACCCCTAATTCGCCGCTATATAAAAGTATCCCCGATAGGCTTTTGCCTGATCTGTCATCCTTTCTCGGCCGATAAATAACCTCGATCGTTTCGGCATCTGGAAAGGCATTGATCAAACTGGATTTTGCTACTTCGATCTCATCCTTGGTCATCAACTCTTCAAGAATAAGAAGCATGCCAATAGGCCTAAACCCTGCCGGAAGATCATGATCCTTCAGAATATCTGCATTAGCTGAAATCCAGCTCTGCGGATTGTGCAGTTTTCGAGATGCTCCCCATTCGGTCATGAAAGCCTGAGAGCCTTCTGAAAAAATCTGCCGCAGGACTTCAAGATGAATCCCAGGTGTTTCCTTATCGCGCAGGCAACTTGTCAGCATTAGCAATATTTCGTATGCACTCCACCATGGATCATCGGTGTCAGAACTCAACAGGCAGTCCGCATCTTCGATCTGGTATTCCGGACTGAATGAAACATGATGCCGAAATCTAAAGCTCACAGGCGCCATCAATAGCGTCAATGCACCTTTTTCCTTTGCCGAGCGAGTCGCATCCCGTGCCGCGTTCCACGATGTTTGTGAGAGAGGGTCTCCGATGGCAATAAACAAGTCCGCCTCCAGCCCGAACATTGAAGCCTCGGCATCAAAACGCCAGTCGACACGATGTTGCTTAGCCATATGTTCTTCGTAGAGCCAGCGACGGAAGTATTCCGGAAAATCCTCATGAAGTCGGGTGCGCAGTCCAAAAGCTGCAAATGCCAGACGGGTCGTATTGCAACTGACGATTGCCCCCTCGACGAACCTGCTCTCGGGGAAACGGTAACAAACTGAATCCCCCTTCAGTGCAAGTTCGGCACATGGGCCGAATAAAGGACAGCGCATCGCGCGATGCAGATCCCTCTCCAAAGGAGAGTCTGCGGCACTGCAATCAAATTCTCCTGTGGAGACGTTGCTCTCTGGCTTATCCATTCTGTTCCTCAAGCTGTATTCCAACGGCTAGGTAGCGCGCCAGAAGATTCTTGTGTAAAGGATTGCCCATTTGATAGAACCCTTCCGGCATCTGGCTTGTCAGGCCGTTCTGCCTCAACAACGCATCTTCACGTTTTGAAATGGTTGCAAAAACCAAATAGCGATCAAGCAGATCGGCAATTGACTCGCATGAAAAGTCACCTGAAGCAGCATGTTCAGTGAGCATCTGAGTAATGATGCGTAATGGAACAACATGTTCCTTAACAACTTGCTTGCGATCTCCGAGCAAACGCGCCTCAATAGAGACAATCCCGTGCCACACCATTCCCTCCCAGTCCGCCATGCCTGACCGGTTTACAAATCCGTTTTTATAACAGTAGTACCGATCCACGAAATGTCTGAAGTGATGGGATCGTCCATTCAACAACTCCAATTCGATATGCTTGAGTTCAATGAGTGCATTCTTGTAATTATTTATATGCGATTTCATGATCGTTATTTCGTTTATATTGATTTGAGTTTATGCGGGCACCTTCTGACATGGTGTCACGCCACAAGGCATTATTAGCTGGACCTAACCTGCTGGCGCACAAGCAGGAAAATAGCGGACTCGATGTCAGCTAAACTCCAAGGGACCTGATATTCGGCCTTGAAGGATCTCAGGTTACCAAGAAATAGCTTATATCCCTTGGGGTTTAGTGCAAAACCTAACCCTTCACAAAGGACACTATCCAAAACAGCAAATCTTTCAGGTGCAAGCATTCGGAGATGCTTGCTGGCAAATGATACTGAAAGCCCATTGATTTCAATGCCGCGCCGGATAACATTCTCATCTTCGTCCTCAAGTGCTCGACCGAGCCAGTCAGACAATAAAGCCCCGAGCTTCCTTTTATCGTGATTCCGCCGAACAAGATTGGCCCATACACGCTGACCTCTTCCCCATGCGCAAACGGCCTCGCTGAATGTCAGTACTGATTCAGTGTCAAAATGATATCTGATGCCTTCTCCCAAGCTCTCAACATACTTGGTTGTCGTATCCTCGCTTTTAATCAATTCGATGGCACTTGCAAGTGCCGACTCAGAAAAAGAAAAGCCGCTGAAGTTCAGATTCTTCGTCACGTTGTGGCATGCACCGTGATCAAAGTCTGAGGCTGTGCGCATTACTCCATCAGAACAAAGAAAAGGCCAAGGATGCGTTGTTTCAATGCCCAGAGCATAGGCATCACAGCATGGGCAGACCGTTACCCAATCATTAAAGCCAAATTTGCCAAACCTATGGTTTGCCTTGGTTGTCATTAAGGCGTTTTTGAGTGTGCGCCCATTGATCCTGGCAAACTCGTGTTGGCAGTTGTTGGTGTTGGCTGTCATTGGTTGGTTTGTTGGTTGATAACTGGTAATAATAAATCTTGTGTAAGTGTCCTCATAAGTTGGAGTTATTCTTCTAGCCAACGCCAAAACTCTTCTGGCATTTCATCTTCAACCGCTTCTATGGATTTAATGTTAACGGTTGAGAAAGCTCCCATAAGCGGAACCTCAATGATTCTTTCTTGAGGCGACCAATTCATTATTAGGTATCTAATTCCATTTTCATCATATGCAACAGACTTTACGCGACCATGCCCAAATAAACTCATGGTTTTGCCAAATGTCTCTATTTTCTTTAATACAACTCTGTCACCTGCACAAATTGTATTGAATCGCTCTACCTGTACTTCACTTTCAGGAAAATCAAATTTACAAATACCTTGTGCTTTCCATTCAGTATCAAGTCGATTGCTAAAGTCTGCGTTTGGACAGAAGCCCATAAATAAGATATAAGCATCGATAGGTTTTGCGTTATTAATGGCGATCAAAACATCTCTTGCGTCGAGATCACCTTTAGAAAACTTTTCTTCTGCATTTTTCTTTATATTTACTAAATCAGACCGAGACATGCTACCGCTAGTTATTTTTTCTATGGTTTTTTGATACTTCATTTACTAAAATCTTTCTAATGAATTAGCCGTGACTTTCTCTATGGCTTTTTTCGATAGCTATATTTGCTGCTTCAAGTCGAGCAAGAACGCTACCAGTACTAACATCCCAGCCATTTGGCATACGCGTTTTTAGCTTAAGAACCTTATCAATTTTTTCAGCCTCCTCACGAGTGATTTTTGCAATTTTTAGTAATCGACGAATTTCATTTGCCACTTCTTCAAGTGATGTATTTTTCTCAAATAATAAAATGCAATGATCAATTATTACCACACAGGGCACCACATGCTCACGGTAACTTGCTTCAATAGTTGATGAACCTATTAACACATATTCATCTGGTATCAGCCAATCAAGAATTCTGGTATGAATCCCGCACCCCTCTTCCCATAACTCGAAAAGAACTCTCGCCACCCTCAAAAATGCACGTTCTTGTAGTTGCTCAACGGTGAAATTTTCCTTCATTTTCAGGCCCATTTTTCAAAATCAAGGTCAATCGAAATATTAATCATATTTTGTTCTTAAAAATTACTAACCAAGCCTGCCTGCCTTTATTTCAAGAGCGCCTATTTCTGAAAGATATACTTCAAAAAAAATTTCCAAGGCTGCTGCCCAGTGTTTGCTTTTTGAGTCCTTCAAATTAAAAAGAATTAACTTGGCTTTTTGGTCATTTCTAAGTTCTGCCATTGTTCCACCAGTATTATCTTTTATATGCTCTAAAGCCCTTTTGCGTGAATTTGTAAGATGCCTTCCAACCTTGATGACTCCACGTTCAGAATGCCAAAATATATAAACACCTGGATTTGCAACATATGGCTCTGAACATGTTGCTGCTTCCGACACAGATAGTTCAAATACTTCAAACTTGTGTCTTATCTCGGCAAACTCCTCTTCAAAAGCTTTTTTTACTAGCACCGTGGTTAAGCTAGATTTATTCACATCTATTCCTTTTTCATATAAATATTAATAGCATTTAAATACTTAAATTTTATTTCCTCACGCAATTCTGACGGCCCACAAACTTCCACCCCAGCCCCTTGTCCCATCAGCCACCATTGCAATTGCCAGGTGTCATTTACAGTTGCTGTCAGTCGCATCCAGCCGTCTGACTCTGGCTCTATTTTCTGATCAACAGATAGTGGCGTTTCTGCAAGATAAGCGGCAACCCATTGCGTACAGCGCAACTCCAGTTGAATAGGTGTGCCTTGATTTGCAAAGTCGGCCAAGCCATTGGCAATGGACGCATCCAGGTTGAAGCCTTCAGACGCCCTGACTGCTTCGTTTAAAATCTCTACTTTGCTGAATCGATGCAATGCATACAACTGCACTTCAGCATAATTCCATGCACTGGCGACAAGGTAAGACACCGCGCCGCGCATAATGAGGCCAAGCGGATGCATGACATACTCTTTTGGCTGGTTATTACCGATGGGTTGGTAGCTTGCCTTGATCTGCTTGCTGTCTAGCAGTGCCTGGTAAATATCCGCCTGAATGTCCTGATCAACCGTTGGGGGCAGCATGGGCTGCGATGGGGGTACAACACGCACTTTATCCAACCAGTCTTTCGTGTGGTTGCGGTTGACTGCTTCAACTTTATCCAGCTTGGCTTGCGCCAGGTTAAAAACTCCTTGCAAGCCATCCAGCATGGCAGCCGGCAACAGTTGTTTCATGTGGGTTTCCACCAGGCGCATGGCGAGTGCTTCAGGTACGCTCATGCCAGGGATATTCAGATCAGAACCTTTTCTCCATCTCCAGCCGTAATCGCGCGGGTTTTTGTCATTAACTTCTATATCAAAAATTTCGCTTAATTCTTGCAGGTCACGCTGAACGGTTCGTACAGATACTTTATAGCCTTTTTCATTGAGCTTGGTAGTAATCTCACTGGCTTTATCCCATCGACCGTCCGACTGTTTATCGTAACGGCTCACGGTGAGCATACGCATCATTTCCCATTGGCGCAGCAAGGTAGATTTCTTATCATTTTTTGGCATAGTGGTCTTTCAAGGCTGAATGCTATCCATGTTCAGTATCTTTAACCAATTGGTTTTCATAGGTTGTCATAAACTCCCAAACACACTCCAGCCGTTGTGAAGCCTGCCCGACAGGATCTGCAAGCGGTTCGCCATTATCCAGCTGAAAGTACAAGCGACGAGCGCTGACTAATATAGGGTTCATGCCGCCCCACGATATATCCTGAGCAAACTCATCGACTCTTTGCACATCTTTGTCAGTAACGATTCCTGTATTAACTTTGACCATGCCAGTGGTTCGTTTTAACTGTAACTGCGTATCGCAAACACTGAATTGCTCGTTGTTGTAAACAACCATCATTGCAATATCCCTTTCCAGTACAAAGTTTCACTCATTCGTTTCATCAAAATCATCCATGAACATTTGATTGCAGTGATGGCACTGATAATGTTCGTCATGGCTAATGCGTGTGTTGCCGGGTAGTGCTAATGAAGACCTAATGGTTGCGAGTGCCGCTGTATCGATACAATGATCAACGTACGGCTTCACTTGGTGATGCTTAACATCATAGACAGCTCTGCCGCGCAGATAGTAATCATAAGCATGCGATTTGAACACCGTTTCAGCAGAAGTAGTTGGTACCAGATTTAGCCAGTAATTATAATGCCCACCATGCTCAATATGGTCTCCATAGCGCTGGCCTTGTTCGACCGGAAGCGAATCACTGATGAGCACACTATCCACTACAAAAAATATACCGATACGCATGATTAACTTTGCTGCTGGATTGGCTGTTGATATCCCTGAAGAAACCACACCAAGCGCACCATGGCTAAAGTATCCAAAGTGCAATATTCACGCAGTCCCTCGGTCAACACTTGCTTGCGCTCACAAGGGGTATCAGGATGTACGATCTCACGATACGCTTCCTGTGCATCTTCGCCGCCTCCAACCACTAACCGGGTGTAATCAAGATCCGGTGCAATGGTCGGCAATACGGCTTTGATTGACCACGACCCTTTCATTTCAGGGTGGTAGTAATTGGCACGCGTAATCGGGAGTAAATCCACAATACGTTGGTTGATGGCCAGTAACGCATCCGAAAGATCCGGGAACAGTTTTGCGAGCTCAGCGATGCGGCTTTTTTCAAAGGACTGGTAATAAACGAAGACTGGGCCATTGTTACCCAACGTAGCAATCATCGTTTCAGCACAGGCACGTCTTGGATCCTCGCCCGTGACGCTCAGAAACATTTCATGCTGCAATTGACCTTGTGACGTTTCAATATGGCATGACCACTGGAATGGCACTTGCGTGCTGTACGGTCGTGTCTTTGCCCAGCGAGGCACTGCCAAGGTGATTGTCTCAAAATCCAGGTAATACCTCGGATAGGGTAAATCGTCGAGTATCTTTGCAGCCTGTGGCAAAAGCTCAGCGGTACCTGTCTGGCTCACTCGCTGTATCCATTGCTGGATGTCATTAAGGTACTCGGGAGGTATTAGGCGAGCATCATCAAAGCCTTTACGGAGCAACTCATCCTTAACGGTCGTTTGCATGCGATACATCACATCCAGTGAAAATTCCGGTTTTACCGGTGCCACCATGCCACGTGTGCAATAGGCCTTGAATGGACATTCAAAGGGTTCGTCACATTGTGCGCCAACTTCAATGGATGGCTCATCACCGGCTAAGGTATTGCGCGCTTCTGTAATCCAATTGGGAATTGATTCAAGCAGTGGCAATATCTTATCGTCCAGCTTTTCGTGATGAAACAGGCCTTGATAATTGCCATCGCCCTGATATTCAAAACTTGTATCAATATGAGCCAACTCAATGGAACTTAACTCAATATTATTCTGCTTGAGTACCCATACCTGTATGGCGCAGTCATCGATATGGTATGGCTTTACACTGGCACTGGATTTAACCTCAGCCATACGATAACCATCAACTGTGGGGATCAGCAAATCTGAACGTACTAGCAAGCCATCATGCTGAAATGTAGCTTCAAAGATTGGCAGTTCCGGGTTTTCATTGATTGCTGCTTTCGTAGCAGCAAGTGCAGCCGATAGATTATCGTCATCTTTAATGAGAATCCCGTTCGGGAAAAGGCCTTGGGCGATCGCGCCGACTTCATAACCGATCTGAAAACCTCGCTCAGATGCTGTAGACACTTCCAACAGCTCAGGCCGATGGATTTGCAGCCATAAACGTTTAGGACACTGACGCCAGGCGGCAATACGTGATTTGGAGAGTCCATGGCCTGCCATTATGTATTCTCTTTCTTATTGATTGAATATCATCATAGCAAATTAATGCGTCATAATATGTCGCACTTAAAGTTTTTGAGCTGCCTTTTTAATCAACAGAGGAGCCACTAAGTTAAATTAAACTGTAAGAATGTCTAGCAAAGTTTGGGAAGTCCATTCTCTATAACGGGTAGAACAATAAAAATAATTTATCAATAGAATTAAAATAAACAATTATATTTATTGATAAATATTATCTATCATTTGCTTGCGTTTAATAACATTAATTGGAGAAAGTGTATTGAATTTACAAAACACAAGAGGAGTAACATTTAGAGAAAGCCTCTCATCGTTGACTCAAAAGCCTGGTTGTTTTCTTTTTGAATTCAACCGAGCTTCAGCAGAATTAGTCGAAGAACTATTGGCAAATTTTGCTTTCACCAGATAAACACTATCATATAAAAAGGAATAAGAAATGGAAAAGCGACAAACTCAGGCAAATGTCCATTTGGCCATGGCGCAGCTACAACACAAAGCCAAGTAAATCATCAATGGTGGCCAAATGCACTCAATTTGGACATTTTGCGTCAACATGACAAAAAATCTAACCCATTAGGTGATTTTAATTATCGTCAAGCCGTTAAGACACTTGATATTGCTGCTGTCAAAGCCGATATCAAGGCAGTAATGCGCAATAGTCAGGATTGGTGGCCAGCTGATTATGGTCACTATGGACCATTCTTTATTCGTATGACATGGCATGCTGCCGGCACTTATCGAAGCGGAGATGGCCGAGGTGGCGCTGGAACTGGCGCACAGCGTTTTGCCCCATTAAATTCATGGCCAGATAATGGCAATCTCGACAAAGCACGTCGTTTGTTATGGCCAGTCAAAGAAAAATATGGCAATAAACTCTCTTGGGCCGATTTAATTGTACTTGCAGGTAATGTTGCAATAGAAGATATGGATGGCCCAAATCATGGAACGGCACTTGGCCGTGAAGACATTTGGCATCCAGAAAAAGATATTTACTGGGGCTCAGAAGACAAGTGGCTTGGTGACAATCGTTATGGCGCAAGTCGACAAGACTTAGAAAATCCATTAGCAGCAGTACAAATGGGGTTGATATACGTAAACCCAGAAGGTCCTAATGGTAATCCGGATCCATTGCTGTCCGCGCAAGATATACGCGAAACATTTAAACGTATGGGGATGAATGACGAAGAAACATTTGCACTCACAGCAGGTGGCCATACATTTGGTAAAGCACATGGAAATGGACCAGCTTCATGTGTAGGAGACAGCCCTGAAGCCGCCGATATTGAGGCGCAGGGTTTTGGCTGGGAGAGTAGCCACAAGAGTGGCAAGGGAGTTGATACCATTACAAGTGGAATTGAGGGTCCATGGACATCAAATCCAATTCAATGGGATATGGGTTACTTAGAATTGCTTTATGGCTATGAATGGGAATTGACCAAGAGTCCAGCTGGAGCTCATCAATGGACACCTATTAACTTACCTGAAAGTAAGATGGCGCCTGAAGTAGATGGTAGTGGTAAAAAAGTGAAGCCTATTATGACCACAGCTGATATGGCTTTAAAGATGGACCCAGCATACCGTGCAATTGGAGAGAAGTTCTTAGCTAATCCTAAGGAGTTTGGTGAGAGCTTTGCACGTGCTTGGTTTAAATTGGTGCATCGTGATTTTGGCCCAAAGAGCAATTATGTAGCTGGCGATTTCAAAGAAGCCACCTATATTTGGCAAGACCCAATTCCTGCAGGCAACAGAAAATATGCAGTTGAGTCAATAAAAGCAGCTATTCAAAATGCTGGTCTTTCTATCACTGAAATGGTTGAAGTCGCGTTTGCCTCAGCTAGCACATTCCGAGGTTCTGATAAACGTGGAGGAGCCAATGGGGCTCGTATTCGCCTTGCACCACAGCGAAACTGGGCAGCCAACAAACCAGCGCAACTAGATAAAGTATTACCTATCTATGAAAGGATAGCGGCTGACACTGGAGCGTCAGTCGCGGATGTGATAGTGCTTGCTGGAACGATGGCAATTGAACAAGCTTCTGGCGCTAAGGTTCCGTTTGTACCAGGGCGTGGTGATGCTACACAAGAACAGACAGATGTAAATTCATTTGCACATTTGGAGCCGCGAGCATGCGGTTTCCGTAACTATGTAGAAAAAGAATTTGCAGCCAGTCCTGAAGAAATGATGTTGGATAAGGCGCAGTTGCTTGGCCTAACACCAACAGAGATGACTTTACTCATTGGAGGCTTAAGATCTCTTGGTGTAAGTCATACTGGTCAAGGTTTGTTTGGATCTGGTCGTCTTGATAATTCATGGTTTAAGACTTTATTAAGCATGGAGGTTAAGTGGGAGAAGGCGGGTTATAACAACTATGTAGCTAAAGATCGTAAGACTGGTAAGGAAGTGAGAACTGCATCACGAACAGATTTGGTGTTTGGATCTAATTCAGAACTTCGTGCCATCGCGGAGGTCTATGCACAAGATGATAACAATCAGAAATTCGTTAATGATTTCATTTATGTCTGGAACAAAGTAATGAATGCTGACCGTTTTGATTTGTTCTAAATAAACATATTTGTTGTTTTTTTAATATTTACAAAAGTTAAAGGGACTCTTAATTTGGAGTCCCTTTTATTTTTTGATTTGTCCCGTCCTGCAATAGCTTGACACTTTTTGAATTAAATCAAGGAGCGTCAAATGAATACTGGCATTAAGAGGACATGTAAAGATTACACACTATCTTTTAAATTAGCAGTTGTTGAACAGGTGGAGCGAGGAGACCTGACTTATTTAGAGGCTCAAGATCGCTATGGCATACAGGGTAGTTCAACGGTACTTACCTGGTTACGTAGGCTTGTCGGCATCAGCCGACAAGCCTATTACCAGCGCACAATGGCTGAAACGGCGAAGACGCAACAGTATCAGACTGTTGTGCAACTGATTAAAGAGCAGCGCATGGCGCAACCCAGAATAGGCACACGCAAGCTACACCATATGTTGCAAGAGCAGCTGGCCGAACACCACATCAAGATAGGACGTGATGCCTTATTTGAGGTACTGCGGCAGGCACGCATGCTAATACATCCCAAACGGTGTTATCACAAGACGACACATAGCCACCATCGATTTTACAAACACCCCAACTTACTTAAGCCTGGACAGCGGCAAGTCATACCCAATAGACCTGAACAGGTCTGTGGGTAGCAGATATCACCTACCTGCCGACACAAACCCAGAACACCTATTTAAGTTTGATTACAGATGCCTATTCCAGGAAGATCGTGGGCTATCAAGGGGATGAGCATATGCAGACCAAGGCGGTAGCTAAGGC
>Ga0160184_110667_pt1 | contig 13512 bp, 13 predicted proteins | sample met14sa_2_FD_114924 | JGI IMG/M metagenome (GOLD analysis project Ga0160184, IMG submission 114924) | Synthetic bacterial communities of pure cultures from sediment of Lake Washington, USA, under high oxygen condition - MT... | ecosystem: Engineered > Modeled > Simulated communities (microbial......
TACTTTCGAAGTATTCAAACTTAGTGAGGGAATCTAATGTCTGAACGTAACATGAACCTAATACGTGGTGGCCAACTTGAGGTGAATCATGTGCAATGCTTTGGCGTTGCACATGAAAAAGCATGGTCGGTTCCGCCTGATGAGTCAAACTGGATGGTGACATTAGATACCTGGTTTGAGCATCAGTTGTCATTGTCTAATCGTCAATTTCCTATCGCTATATTAATCCCATCAGATGCTGAATTTGATGATGATTCTAATCAGCAGATAAAAGAATTATGCCAAGCAAATATTGCGTTTATTGCGATAGATTTCCCTACTTATACAGATGGACGTGGATATTCATTGGCGCAGTTACTAAGAAATGTCTATGGATGGACTGGCGAGTTAAGAGCTGTAGGTGATGTGATGATTGATACTGTCTACTACTTGGCCAGGTGCGGTTTTGATAGCTTTCTGGTGAAGCAAGGACACAATGCTCAATTGGCATTAGAAGCTTTAAGCACATTTACCGATACCTATCAAAAATCATACCGTCAACCGATTCAGAAGTTAAGTTAGCGAAATTAAGCAGTTATTACCAAGTAACCTTGAAAATAACTCTTGATAATTTAAACGTGAGTCATTTAATTGTAAGTAAGGACCTCAAATGACAGATGCTAAAACCACATCTAAAAAAATAATCCCCATTGTCAGTGACCCTGCAAAAGGTGGGTTTATGCCGATGTATGAAGCGCAATCTAAGATATACCCACGCAATACTTTTGGGTTCTTCAAGAACTGGCGCTGGGTGATGATTTGGATTACACAAATTGTGTTTTATGGTGTGCCATGGTTGCAGTGGGGTGAACGGCAGGCGATGTTGTTAGACATTAGTACGCATCGTTTTTACATTTTTGGCTTGGTGTTATACCCGCAAGACTTGATTTACTTAGTCGTCATCTTAATTATTTCTGCATTAGCTTTATTCTTATTTACAGCGGTTGCAGGCAGGCTTTGGTGTGGGTTCTCTTGTCCTCAGTCCGTGTATACGGAGATATTCTTATGGATGGAACGTAAAATTGAAGGGGATAGAGCTGCTCGTATACGTTTGGATGGTATGAAGTTTGGCTTTAAAAAACTTTACATAAAGTCGCTAAAACATTTTGCTTGGATCAGTTTCTCAATGGTGACTGGTTTTACGTTTTTGGGCTATTTTTCACCCATCCGTGATTTGTTCGATAGCATTATTCAGATTCGTTTAAGCCCTTGGGAAACATTCTGGATTTTCTTTTATGGCTTAGCGACTTATGGTAACGCAGGTTTTTTGCGTGAGCAGGTATGTAAGCATATGTGTCCATACGCACGTTTTCAAAGTGCGATGTTTGATAATGACACGCTAATTGTCACTTATGATCAGGAGCGTGGGGAGCCACGTAGTGGTCGCTCTAGAAAAGTAGATGCAAAACAAGAAGGTTTGGGTGACTGTATTGATTGCAACTTTTGCGTGCAAGTATGCCCAGTAGGTATCGATATCCGTAATGGTTTGCAATATGAGTGCATTAGTTGCGGGCTATGTGTAGATGCATGCAACAGCATTATGGATAAGATGAACTATCCGCGTGGTCTGATTCGTTTCACTACTCAAAACGGCCTTGCTCAGCATTGGACAAAACATCAAGTCATACAAAAGATACTACGTCCGAGAGTGCTTATCTATAGCGCGCTATTGTTGCTTCTTTCGGCTGGTTTGGTTGCATCATTAGCCATCCGACCTGCGTTTAAGGTAGATGTGAACCGCGACCGTGGCGTAATGTCTAGGTTGGTTGCTGGCGGTAAGATAGAGAACGTCTATCAATTACAAATCACTAATGTTACGGAAATAGCTGAATCCTATCATGTCACTGTGAGTGGTTTAGAAGGCCTGGCAATGGCATCAAAAAATCAATTCACTGTAGACCCTGCCAATGAGCGATTGGTGGCAGTGAGCTTACAATTACCCGACGGCGCGGTACGAAGCGGCACACATCCTATTATGTTTGAAATTGAAGCATTAGGTAGTAAAGAGCGAGTCACGCAAAAGTCTATTTTTTACATGCCAAGATAGAGGTTGGCTTTAGGTTGAAATCAAGAGGTAGCTAATTGCCTCTTGGTTGGCGCGCAGTCTGAATAATATTTGGTGTATTTAAACTATTTTCAGTATTTGTAATACAGTTTGATTTGTCATTATTTTAGGCTTTTAACAGCACGATTACTGCGCCACTGCCGCCATCTTGTCTGCGTGCTTCTGCATAGGCAATCACCTCATCACGCTGCATTAGCCAGCCGCGTAATTTATGTTTAAGCACGGGCTCGCGGTTCCTTGAGCCTAAGCCTTTGCCGTGCACAATACGTACACAGCGGATGCCACGTTTTTTGCAGTCGTTTAAAAAAGTGGCAACGTAAAGCCTTGCTTCGTCACTGATTAAGCCGTGCAGGTCAATAGCCGCTTGTATTACCCAATGGCCGCGTCGTAACTTGCTTAAAATGTCAGGAGCATGGCCATCACGTAGGTAAAGTAACTCTTCACCAGTTTCTAAATCATGCGCTGGGATGTAGTAGTCACTTAACGAGTCAGCCAGTGCCTGTTGCTCATCGCGAATGAATTGTTTTGGAATTGGTTTCGGGCGTAGTGGTGCGTGGTGAACGCGTTTTGGTTTGAGTGGTCGCGCATCTTTAACTGCTTCTAAAAACAGGTCAACTTCGTTGTCGTTAGCGTCTTCCACAATGTTGATAGCTCTATTGAGTAAATGAGCGCGGTAAGGTTACCGCACTCATCATACTTATTTCAAATAATCACTTATTTAGCGTGATCTAAATAACGCTCTGCATCTAGTGCTGCCATACAACCTGTGCCTGCACTCGTCACTGCTTGGCGATAAATATGGTCTTGCACATCGCCTGCGGCAAAAACGCCTGGCACGCTAGTGGCTGTTGCGTTACCAGCACGACCCATTTGCGTCACAATGTAGCCGCCCTCCATCTCGAGTTAGCCTTCAAAGATATCAGTATTTGGCTTATGGCCAATTGCAATGAATACACCCTGTAATGCAATGTCTTTAGTGCTACCGTCATTCACATTTTTAATGCGCATACCAGTCACACCAGTGTTGTCACCAAGTACTTCATCTAGCGTAGCAAATGTTTCTAGTACGATTTTACCTTCAGCCACGCGCGCCATCAGCTTATCGACCAAAATGGCTTCTGCTTTGAATTTATCGCGGCGGTGCACTAGTGTTACTTTGCTTGCAATATTCGCTAGGTATAAAGCTTCTTCAACTGCAGTGTTGCCGCCACCAATCACAGCGACCTCTTGGTTTCTGTAAAAGAACCCATCGCAGGTTGCACATGCAGATACACCTTTACCTGAGAATGCTTCTTCACTTGGCAGGCCTAGGTATTTTGCAGAGGCACCAGTTGCAATAATTAGCGCATCACAAGTGTATTCGCCACTATCACCCACTAAACGAATTGGTTTTTCAGTTAAGTGTGTCGTGTGAATATGATCAAAAATCATTTCAGTGTTAAAACGCTCTGCATGCTTTTGAAAACGCTCCATCAGCTCTGGGCCTTGTACGCCATCTGCGTCAGCAGGCCAGTTATCAACCTCAGTGGTGGTCATCAGTTGGCCGCCTTGAGCAATGCCGGTAATTAACACTGGTTTAAGGTTGGCGCGTGCAGCGTAAACAGCAGCTGAGTAGCCTGCAGGACCTGAGCCCAAAATGAGTAGTTTGGCGTGACGTGTTGCCATAATGTATTGCTTTCTTGATTAATATTGAGTTTTATACGTTGGGTGTGTCGGTCTGTTTTTCAAGTAAACAGCATAAAATCCAAGTGCTTTTTAAACTTCGGGCCAGCTAAACAGTTAACATTGTGCTAGTTAGCTGGGATTGTATCCAAAAGTGCTGAAAATGCTTTGTTACTTTTCTAACAAGCTACGTAGCATCCATGCGGTTTTTTCATGTACTTGTAAACGTTGCGTGAGTAAGTCAGCAGTTGCCTCGTACGATGCTGCATCTGCACTAGGAAACACAGCGCGTGCTGTGCGACAAACTGCTTCGTGACCAGCGACTAATTCGGCAATCATGTCTTGTGCTTTCGGCACTGAATCAGATTCTTTAATAGAGCTTAGTTTAGCAAAATCTCGATAGGTACCGGGTGCGTATACATCAAGCGCACGGATACGCTCAGCTACTAAATCTACCGCGAGTGCTAATTCAGTATATTGCGTTTCGAACATTAAGTGTAGCGTGTTAAACATCGGGCCAGTGACGTTCCAATGAAAGTAATGTGTTTTTAAATATAAGGTATAAGTATCTGCTAAAAGATGTGAAAGGCCTTGTGCAATATTTTTTCTATCTTCTTCTTTAATGCCAATATCCATAGTGAACTCCTGATGTGACCTTTGTTCAAGGTCTTACAACGTTTTATGATTCAAATTGAGAATGATATTCTAATCCCTACGCAGCGACTTTGATACTGCTATAATTAAATCTGACATTCAAAATACGTTAAAGGTTTATCTTGTTTTTCAAAAAATCTAAACCAGTTAATGCTCGCCGTGAAGCTGAAGTAATTAAATCCAATGCCCTGGCTAATACGCTCATTAAAGAAGCTTGGTGGTTGGGTTTGGTGCTCATCGGGCTGTATATTACTGTCATTCTTTTTACTTACAATCCTAATGACTCGTCTTGGTCGCATATCGCACCAGATGGCGCCATCATCCAAAATAGTGGTGGTAGTGTAGGGGCTTGGATTTCTGACTTATTACTCTACGTGTTTGGCTTTTCAGCTTGGTGGTGGGCTGTCTTAGCTTTTTATGCCATGTGGTTTGTCTATTTAGCGCTAGAAGCAGTGGATCAGAGCGAAAAACCATTCCTGCTATTTAATTTTTTTGGCTTTGCTTTGTTGCTGGTTGCATCAAGCGCACTAGAAGCTGGGCATCTGGTTAAATTACCTGCACTATTACCTGATAGTTCAGGCGGTATGTTAGGGGTTGCTGTTGACGCAGGCTTACGTAGCTTATTTGGCTATACCGGTTCTAGCATGTTGTTATTGCTCATGTTTGTGGTTGGGTTTAGTTTATTCACTGGTTGGTCTTGGATCATGATCACCGAGAAGTTTGGTGCATTTTTGATTGCTAGCTATGAGTTCATCAAACTTAAATGGCAAGATTGGCAAGATAGAAAAGCAGGCAAAGCAGTAGAGCAAGAGCGCATGGAGTACGTAAAAAGTGAACGTAAGCGTGTGGTGGATCGTGAGCCTGTACAAATTGAAACACCAGTGCTTGAAATCGCACAAAGTGCTCGCGTTCAAAAAGAAAAACAAGTGCCATTGTTTGATACACATCCAGATACCCCATTGCCACCGATACACTTGCTGGATGAGCCATCTGGTACTGTGGAGTTGCCATCTGCTGAAACCTTAGATTTCACCTCGCGTTTAATCGAACGTAAGTTGATGGACTTTGGTATTGAAGTGAAAGTGTTAACCGCTTTGCCAGGGCCTGTGATTACCCGGTACGAGCTAGAGCCTGCTGCGGGCGTTAAAGGTAGCCAAGTGACTAATTTGGTGAAAGACTTAGCGCGTGCTTTATCTGTGGTCAGCGTACGTGTAGTAGAGACGATTCCAGGCAAAACTTGCATGGGTTTGGAGATTCCTAACCCTAAACGACAGATTGTCTATTTATCTGAAATCATGGGTAGTCAAGCGTATGCCGATGTACATTCACCATTGGCGATTTCTTTAGGTAAAGACATTGGCGGTAAACCTGCCGTGGCTGATTTGGCCAAAATGCCGCACGTACTGGTGGCTGGTACTACTGGTTCTGGTAAGTCTGTTGCCATTAATGCGCTGATTTTAAGTCTGCTATATAAAGCAGATGCTAGCCAAGTGCGTATGATTTTGATAGACCCTAAAATGCTGGAATTGTCAGTTTATGAAGGTATTCCACATCTATTAGCACCTGTTGTGACTGATATGCGTCAGGCGGCGAATGCCTTAAATTGGTGTGTGGCTGAGATGGAGCGGCGCTATAAATTGATGTCCATGCTTGGTGTGCGTAACTTAGCTGGCTATAACCAAAAGATTAAAGAAGCCGACAAAGCTGGTGAAAAAATCCCGCATCCATTTAGTTTAACGCCAGATGAACCTGAGCCGTTAGAAGAGATGCCGTTAATTGTTGTCGTGATTGATGAGTTGGCTGATTTAATGATGGTCGTAGGTAAAAAAGTAGAGGAACTGATTGCGCGATTAGCACAAAAAGCCCGTGCTTCTGGTATTCACTTGGTGTTGGCAACGCAACGCCCATCAGTTGATGTGATTACTGGCTTAATTAAAGCTAACGTGCCAACGCGAATTTCTTTCCAAGTGTCTAGCAAAATTGATTCACGCACGATTCTTGATCAAATGGGTGCGGAAGCCTTGTTAGGGCAGGGCGATATGTTGTACATGCCACCAGGCACAGGTTACCCAACACGTATTCATGGTGCTTTTGTATCAGACCAAGAAGTGCATAAAGTGGTTGATTATCTTAAAGCCCAAGGTGAACCGAATTACATTGATGGCATTCTAACGAATGAAGCCGAAGAGGGTGGTGGTGATTTTATCGCTGGCGCTTCTGGTAGCAGCGGCGCAGAGGTTGATCCGCTCTATGATGAAGCCGTTGGTATTGTGCTTAAATCGCGCCGAGCCAGCATTTCTTCTGTACAGCGCCAACTGCGCATTGGCTATAACCGTGCGGCACGTTTAATTGAAGATATGGAACGTGCTGGCTTAGTTTCTGCCATGCAGAGCAATGGTAATCGCGAAGTATTAGCGCCGCACCATGAGCCTTAGCCTTAAAACTTTCAGTTTTAGAGCCTAAGTTTTGAGAGCCTTAACTTTTAAAAGAAATGACACTTTGAATTTAATGAATTTGAATTTAATGAAAATGATAAAACCCCAAAACCTTACCTCTTTGTACCCTAAGCTGATAAAAAGCCTGCTTGTATTGCCTGTTATGCTAGCGGTGCAAACTGTACAGGCAGATGGTATGGACAGTGTGAAGATGTTCTATGAAAAAACACAGGCAGTTCGTGCAAATTTTCATCAAACGGTAACCGATAGACAAGGGCGTAAAGTGCAGGAAGTACATGGCACTATGCAACTTAAACGACCTAATAAATTCAGGTGGGATTACAACAAACCGTATGAACAGCAAATTATCAGCGATGGTAAGCAGGTGTGGCTATATGACACCGAACTAGCGCAGGTCACCGTACGTGATACGACTAAAGCCCTTGGCTCTAGCCCTGCAGCTTTATTGGCGGGCGGAAAAGCGATTGAAGAGAGCTTTACGCTGACCAATACAGATAATAAAGATGGTTTAGATTGGGTGAACGCACAACCTAAAAATAAAGAGTCTGGCTTTGAGAAAATATTGTTAGGGTTTAAAGACAATCAAATTCAAGAAATGACATTGTTAGACAGCTTTGGACACCATACAAAAATAGTCTTTACAAATGTTGAGGTCAATCCGTCACTCAATGAAAAGTCATTTTTATTTAAAGTGCCTAAAGGTGTTGATGTGGTGGGCGAGTAATACGTGGTGAAAGATACCAATTTATTTTGAATAGTTTATTTACACCCAACACACCAGAAGCACCATTAGCCGAGCGGCTCCGACCTAAAGCCTTAGATGAGGTTGTGGGGCAGTCCCATCTGCTTGGTATTGGTAAGCCCTTACGTTTAGCGTTTCAGTCTGGCAAGTTGCCCTCGATGGTTTTGTGGGGGCCACCAGGGGTGGGTAAAACCACTTTGGCGCGGTTGATTGCCAATACCGCAGATGCTGAGTTTATTCCAATTTCTGCCGTGCTATCTGGCATTAAAGATATTCGCGAAGCTGTAGAGCGTGCAGAACTAACCTTGCAGCAGCATGGGCGTAAAACGATACTTTTTGTAGATGAAGTGCATCGCTTTAACAAAGGTCAGCAAGACGCATTTTTGCCTTTCGTTGAAAGTGGCCTGATTACCTTTATTGGTGCGACTACTGAAAATCCATCTTTTGAGGTCAATAGTGCGTTACTGAGCCGAGCACAGGTGTTTGTGCTTAACTCGCTTTCTGAAGCGGAGCTATCATTATTGCTTGACCGCGCACAACAGTTAGTAGCGGCAGAGTTAACTATCGCACCAGAAGTACGTGAGCAAGTGTTGGCCTATGCTGATGGCGATGCAAGGCGATTGCTCAACTTTGCAGAAGGTTTATTTAACGCGGCACAAGGTGCAGGCATCTCTAAAATTGATGAAGCATTTTTGCAAACCACGATGGCAAGTAAGTTGCGTCGGTTTGATAAAGGTGGTGAAGCATTTTACGACCAAATTTCTGCATTGCATAAATCGGTACGTGGCTCTAATCCAGATGCCGCTCTATATTGGTTTTTACGTATGATTGATGGCGGTGCAGACCCACTTTACCTTGGGCGACGTATTGTACGAATGGCGGTTGAAGATATTGGGATTGCAGATCCGCGTGCACAGACCATGGCGCTAGAAGCTTGTCAGATTTATGAACGGCTTGGTTCGCCAGAGGGTGAGTTGGCATTGTCAAATGCAGTCATTTACTTGGCAGTCGCCGCAAAAAGTAATGCCACTTACATGGCTTATAACCAAGCTAAAGCCTTTGTTGCACAGGATAAATCTCGCTCAGTGCCACTGCATTTAAGAAATGCGCCCACTAAGCTGATGAAAGCCTTGGATTACGGTAAAGAGTATCGTTACGCTCACAATGAACCAGATGCCTATGCTGCTGGGGAGAGTTACTTTCCTGATGATTTACCGCCGCAACAGTTTTACTCTCCCACACCACGTGGTCTTGAGGGTAAAATAGCGGAAAAATTAGCGCATTTACGTGAGCTTGATAAAAAAGCAAAGAAATAAGCAGCGATAAGGCAGTTATCTTAGTCAACTATTTAAGTGAAGCCTTTTGAGTATCATCATTCAAAAGCCTCTTACATAGCGGCCTTAGTCAGCATGCAACAGCATAAATAAGGGATTCAAATGTTAGACATTCAAGCATTAAGAAATGATTTAGATGGCGTAGTAAGCCAATTACAAGCGCGTGGTTTTGAGTTCGATGCAGCTAAATTCAGTGCGTTAGAGCAGGAACGTAAAACCGTTCAAACCAATACGCAAGATTTACAAGCAAAGCGCAATAATGCATCTAAGCAAATCGGTTTTGCAAAGTCTAAAGGTGAGGATGTTAGCGCCATCATGGCCGAAGTGTCTGGTTTGGGCGAGCAGTTAAAAGCGGGAGAAACACGTTTGGCAGAGTTGCAGGCCGAGCTACAAAGCATGTTGTTGAATGTGCCAAACTTGCCACATTTAAGCGTCCCTGTTGGTAAGTCAGAAGCAGATAACGTTGAAGTACGCAAAGTAGGCGCACCACGCTCTTTTGATTTTGAAATTAAAGACCACACTGATGTTGGTACTCCACTTGGCTTAGATTTTGATACTGGGGCTAAACTATCAGGTGCTCGCTTTACGTTAATGCGTGGACTGATTGCCAAATTGCATCGTGCACTTGCGCAGTTCATGCTGGACACTCAAACCGAACAGCATGGTTATGAAGAGTGTTATACCCCATATCTCGTCAATGCTGAAACCTTGACTGGCACAGGCCAATTGCCGAAGTTTGAAGAAGATCTATTCTCTTTAGCGCATAATGACAGCAAGTTGTATCTGATACCAACCTCAGAGGTCACGCTAACCAATACGGTGCGCGATGAAATTGTGCCGTTTGAATCCCTGCCGATTAAACTCACTGCACATACGCCTTGTTTCCGTTCTGAGGCTGGCTCTTATGGACGCGATACCAAAGGGATGATACGCCAGCACCAATTTGATAAAGTTGAAATGGTGCAAATCGTTCATCCAGAAACAAGCTATGACGCGCTAGAGGAAATGGTCGGGCATGCTGAAAATATCTTAAAAGCCTTAGGGTTACCTTACCGTGTGGTGTCATTGTGCACGGGTGATATGGGCTTTGGCGCCGCTAAAACTTATGATTTAGAAGTGTGGCTGCCAGCGCAAAATACGTATCGTGAAATTTCATCCATCTCTAATTGTGAAGCTTTCCAAGCACGTCGTTTGCAAGCAAGATTCCGTAATGAAAACGGTAAGCCTGAATTGGTTCATACCTTAAATGGCTCTGGTTTAGCAGTAGGTCGTACGCTGGTTGCTGTGTTGGAAAATTACCAGAATGCAGATGGTAGCGTGACCATACCAGAAGTATTAAGGCCGTATATGAACAATCTTGCAGTGATTAAAGCTTAAGCTTGGTGTAGTTGTTCGCCAATATTATATTTAATACTGTAGTTCTAGCACCTTAATTAAGTGGAAATCGTTTACGTATGTGGACGCCTGATATTTTCTCTGGCGTCCAATGTCTATCAGAAAAAACTCTCACATCATGGCTTGCATCCGTTTTACATCGTTGCGACCACCTATTGTGTCCTGAGCTTGTTAGCAGCACCTTTTCTAGGTGTGATTGAACTCAATCATTTAACCTACAACTTCTTGGTAAATGTATCGCTAGCCTCATTGTTTGATGTGGCTGGTTGGATGTTTTTGGTGCTTTCGCTCTCTAAAACAGACCTTTCAGTGTTTGGGCCATTAAACGCATACAAAGTTGCCGTCTCCATGTTGCTGGCGATGCTATTTCTTAATGAGATACCAAGTGTTCAGGGATTTTTAGGGGTGCTGATTATTATTGTCGGTAGTTTCTTTTTGATGCCGCCAGTACGTACGCACCAAGCAAACAGGTTGATAAACTTGCTTTCAGACAAAGGTGTTCGAGCACGCTTTTTATCTATTATATTGTTCTCAGTAGGAACGATTTTTCTTAAGAAATCAGTGGGTGATGGCGGCGCTCTAGCTACCATGATTTTTTGGTCATTAATCGGGCTTCCACTTATCCTAATTAGTAATTACTTTTTTCTTCCTCATAAAATTCAACAAGAAATAAAAGCGACTAAGCCCCATTTGTACAGTATCTTGCTAATTGGTCTTACGGTGTTTTTCATGCAGTATCTGACGTTATTATTACTTGAACATATGCTGGTAGCTTATGCTTTGGCGCTTTTTCAATTGGGCATGGTGTTACAGGTGTTCATTGGCTATCGAGTATTCAATGAAAAAAATATTCTCAGAAAATTGCTGGCCAGTGTCGTGATGATGGTTGGAAGTTTCTTGGTATTGGTTGCTTAGCGCTCCAACTATCATGCATTTAGCCTGTTTGCCTAAATAATCACTATCTGAATCAGTAGGTCTAACTCTATATTGTTTGCTTAGTCCATATGCAAAACAGGCTAATTACGAGCAATCCTAAACTTATCCAACTCAGGGTTGTGGCTAGGCTGATGTTTTTCTAATATACGCTGATAACTACGTACTGACTCTACAAAAATAACGGGGGCACCGCCGCTGGCGTAGCCGTATTTGAGTGTGGTGTAGTACTCAGGGTTTTTCAATAGCACTAATGTTTTTTTCACATCCGCCCAACTATCTGGGTTTAATCCTAGTCTTTTTGCCAGTACCCGAGCGTCTTCAACGTGTGCATAGCCAATATTGTAAGAGGCGAGTGCCATGTAGGTCCTGTCTGGTTCTGGGATGCGTTCAGGGATAGTGTCGATTAGTTTAAGTAGGTACTTAGCACCCGCTGGTATGCTTTGCTTGGGGTCTAGTCGATCCGTCACACCCATCAGGTCTGCCGTGCCTTCTGTTAGCATCATCAGTCCTCGTACATTGGTTGGTGATGTGTTGTAGGTATCCCAATGTGACTCTCTATAACTCACTGCCGCGAGTAATCGCCAATCTATCCCTGTGATATCTTGAGCTTGTTTAAATAAATGAATATATTTAGGTAGTAGGCTATTGGTACGTTTTAGGAACGTGGTCACGTCTAGTGAATTAAGACGTTTGTTATGACCATAATAGCGATCAAGGAGATTGCGTAAGGTGCCATCTTTTTTGATTTTTGAAAAAAACGTATTTATCTTCGCAATGAGTTGTGGCTCAGAGTTTTTAGACATCGCCCATGCAATTTTATCAGCAGTTCCTATAGGCATGGCCACATCAAGGTTAGGGTGATAGTTTTGCATTAACGCAGCTAAATGGCTGTCAGCCACAGTGAAATCTAGCAAGCCATCTGCTACTTCCTCTAACAAAGACTCAGTGTTGGTACGTTTTGCACTATGCCATTTGAGTAAGCTATGCTTCTTCTGTAAAGCCGCTAGATGTTCCTCGTAACTTGTTCCTTCTGGCACGCTAATTTTCTTGTCGAAGATGTCGCTGATATCTTTTGGTTTTTTATTGACTTCATTGTTGAAAATGAGTTGTTGTTGAGTTTCTTGATAGGGGGTTGAGAATATAACGAGGTGCTTACGCAGGTGAGTGACACTTAGGTTGGCGGCGGCAATATGTGCCTTACCTTTCAGTAAGCTAGGAATAACATCACTGATACTGTTTACTAATAAAAAACGAACTTCATGATCAGGGAAGTAGGTTTTAACAAATAGCGAGGCTAGATCGTATTCAATCCCTGCTGGCTGGTTGTCGTTATTTAAATAATAGGTAGATGGGCCATTGTGGGTAACAAACACAATTTCCTTTTTATTGGGGTCGATAGCAGGGGCCTTGTCGACTTCATCTGCCGGTTTACAGCCAATAAAACAAATACAGAAAAGTGCGATAGAGATAGATCGCATCCACTGCTTATTTTTTAAAAAAGCTAACAAGCTTAGCGCTCGCTCACCACGCCATCTTGGGCGATTAATACAAGGTCAGTGAGTTGATGGAAAATTCCGTGTTCAACTACTCCTGGCGTGTTGTTGATTAATGCGTTTAATGTGCTGGCATTAATACTAGCATCAAATCTCATGTCAAGCACATAGCTACCATGAGAGGTAATCCAAAATCCATCTTTTGCTGCATTTGGACGTAAATCACCTATTCCGCCTACTGCTTCTAAATTCTTTTTTTGCCATTTGCCATGCAAAGGGAATGACTTCAATTGGGATGGTGAAATTTTGCCCAATATAGCTCACCAGTTTACTTGCATCTGCAACGGCAATAAATTGCGTAGCAGCTTTAGCTAATAATTTCTCTTTCACAAGATCACTACCACGGCCTTTGAGCAAGGTGTTGTCAGGCGTGATTTCATCTGCACCGTCGACATATAGGTCAATGCTGCTGACATGCTCAATTGCAACGATCGGTAATTGTAATGACTGTGCTTTTTGCGCGCTAATGGTAGAGCTAGCGATGGTTGTAAACTTCAGGCCTTGTTCTTGCTGTAATCTTGCAAGCTCTTCAATGAAAAAATTTGCTGTTGAACCTGTACCTAGACCAACTAGCATGCCATCTTTGACGTATTTAGCAGCATGTAGCGCGACTAATTGTTTGTCATTCATTTTGCATCCCCATGACTTTTGTACTTATTATTTGACTATATTAACA
>Ga0160184_118301_pt1 | contig 13165 bp, 10 predicted proteins | sample met14sa_2_FD_114924 | JGI IMG/M metagenome (GOLD analysis project Ga0160184, IMG submission 114924) | Synthetic bacterial communities of pure cultures from sediment of Lake Washington, USA, under high oxygen condition - MT... | ecosystem: Engineered > Modeled > Simulated communities (microbial......
ACTAGTTCTATCTTTAACTTAATGTGGAGAATAATCATGTGGACATCACCATCAGCAACTGAAATGCGTTTTGGCTTTGAAGTAACGATGTATGTAATGAACAAGTAATCCGTTTTTCTGCAATAAAAAAGGGGAGCAATCGCTCCCCTTTTTATTAAACTCATAGTTTTACCACACTATATACGTATAGCCATGACAGCCAAACTTTACACACCAACCTTATAAATACTTCACTACCATCGCATTATTCAAATCAGCTGCAACAATGGGTAGTTTCACGTAGTAACCGCTACCGGAGGCCTCTTGTATCGGATCACCTTTTTTATTGAACATGGTTTCAACCACAATATCTTGATTACCAGTCGGGTGTATCACCTGTAAACGGTCGCCCACGGCAAACTTGTTGCGCGCTTCAATATCTGCCAAGCCTTTCTCAGCATCATAAGCCACTACATCACCCACATATAAACTGCGGTTAGAGCTTGAATAACCTTGCTTGTAGTTTTGGTGCTCTGCGGTGTGATGACGCTGGTAAAACCCATCGGTATAGCCACGGTTAGCCAAGTTTTCTAAATCACCTAGCAAGTTCCAGTCAAATGGTCGCCCTGCTAGCGCATCATCAATCGCCTGACGATAGTTTTGGCAAGTACGTGCGACGTAGTAACGTGATTTAGTCCGCCCCTCAATCTTAAGCGAATCCACCCCCATTTTAATCAAGCGCTCCACGTGCTCAATCGCTCGCAAATCTTTACTGTTCATGATGTAAGTACCATGCTCATCTTCTTCAATAGGGAGCAACTCGCCTGGACGCCCTTTTTCCTCAATCAGATAAACTTTGTCAGCTAACGGGTGGCGCGGCAAACTGCCACAGCCAGACAAGCTTGATTTTTCCATCTCTGCTTTAAAGTCAAACTCATCAAGACGTATCACACCGGCAGCGTCTTCTGCCGCATCATGCACTTTATAATCCCAACGGCAGCTATTGGTACAAGTACCTTGATTCGGATCGCGCTGGTTAAAGTAACCTGAAAGCAAACAACGACCAGAATAAGCAATACATAAAGCACCATGCACAAAAACTTCTAATTCCATTTCAGGGCATTGCTGACGGATATCTTCAATTTCATCTAAAGACAACTCACGTGACAGAATCACACGCGACAACCCTAAACTTTGCCAAAACTTCACCGTCGCAAAGTTCACCGTGTTCGCCTGTACAGAAAGATGCACTGGCATTTCAGGCCACTTCTCACGCACCATCATAATCAAGCCAGGATCAGACATAATCAAAGCATCTGGACGCATTGCAATCACAGGCGCCATATCTGCCATGTAAGTTTTAACTTTAGCGTTATGTGGCGCAATGTTACTGGCCACAAAAAACTTTTTACCACGCGCATGTGCCTCGTTAATACCGATCTCAAGGTTGGCCATCGTAAAATCATTATTGCGTGCACGTAAACTATAACGCGGCTGTCCTGCATAAATCGCATCTGCTCCATAATCAAATGCAGTACGCATACGATCTAAATCGCCCGCTGGGGCTAAAAGTTCAGGTATTTTCATCACTATTACTTCACTTAATCTCTATAAAATCAAAAGAACGAAGCCAGATAAGGCGCAAATTAGAAAAGAGCGCCGCGGCATATCAATCATATGTAAGGTGCTCTTTTTAAATTTGCAACACCGTATGGAGATGTTGTTTTGGTTTTATTCACCAATAATTTTCACAAGCACACGCTTCTTACGTCTGCCATCAAACTCACCGTAAAATATCTGTTCCCAGGGGCCAAAATCAAGGTCACCATTAGTGACGGCCACCACAACCTCACGTCCCATGATTTGACGCTTCATATGCGCATCCGCATTATCTTCACCCGTATCATTGTGGCGATAGCTACTCACAGGCTCATGTGGTGCAAGACGCTCCAACCACTGAGTATAGTCATGATGCAAGCCGCGCTCATCATCGTTAATAAATACACTCGCTGTAATATGCATCGCATTCACCAACACCAAGCCCTCACGCACGCCACTTTCACGCAAACATTCACGAATTTGCTCGGTAATGCGAATAAATGCAACGCGTGTCGGTGGGTTAAACCAAAGTTCTTTACGATAGCTTTTCATCAAATAGTCCTTAATTTTCAACAGCCTAATTTTAACATCGCATTATATATCCCACCTAGAAAATTTCCACTATATAAAAATGGTTAAAAAAAAGACCTCACATCGGAGGCCTTTTCATTGTTAACCGTTAATTAAAGATGAACTTAAGCGCTATATCTTCACTTCATATTGTTGGCTAAATGTTTTACCTTCATTATCGGTTGCTACCGCCTCTAGCTTGCCAGCCGTAGCTGGAATAAAACTAAATTTGAAATATGGGTCTTCTGCAGTGCCAACCCCAACATCCACCGTCATTAAAGGTTTTCCGCCGTAAACAAAATCAACTTTGTTGATATAAAAAGCTGGCACATAACCCTGAGAAACCAAGTCACGCTGTAAGCCAGTCCGCATAATGTGCTTAATATTGAATGTTGCTGTCGTTGGTGTACCCACTTTAACCGGCGTTTCTACATTCATTTTAATTCGCCCTGCCGCGGCACGGATTTCAGCTTCATTGTTCTCCACCATGCCACCACAGCCGCCTGCAGCACGAATTACGCGTGAAGCCAAATATAACTGACCATCCGCCGTTTCACCCACTAAACGCACATAAGCATCTGTCTCAAAACGAATACGTGTCGATAACTGAAAGTTACCTAGCGCATCTGTTAAATGATAAGTCGCTGTGAGTGGAATCGGATTTGCATCAACAAAAGCATATAGCTTTTTAATTACCACACCGTTCGCTGCCGCATTATCAATGCTATAAGATACTGGCACTTGCGCACCGCTCTCTGCACGTTTAGGCGCTTCAATCTTAATGAAGTCAACTTCCTTCATCTCTCTTTTAGCAAAGAAAGCCTCTTTCATCACTGGCCACAGTTTTGGGTCAGCCTCTGCATACGTGTTAGCAATAAAAGCTAAAGACAAGCCAGTAGCTACTACTACCTTACTAAACCACCTTTGAAATTGCATAGCCATACCATACGCTCCAAATTAATATTTATGATTTTTTGTTTTCATACGCCTATGACAAACTATATTGCTAGATAGTTCTCATGGGACCATGCTTAGCAAGATTGCCGATTAAACGCTTTCGTTTTCCATATAGAAAAACAACTCTATACCATTACCGACAGGATCTTTAAAGTTAATCTGCTTCACGTTTAACACTGGTAAATCGCGCGTTGTATAGTGAATATTGTGATGCTTCAGATGCGCTTCCATTGCTGGCATGTCAGTACAAGTAAATGACACATGATCAATCGTTGTCAGTACATTGGTTAACGGCTCACCTTCGCCCCGATACTCCGCTAAGTGCAACACGTGTGTATCACCAATATATAGCCAAAAGCCTCTGCTAGTAAACCCCTCACGTGGGCCGACTTTTAAACCCAATACATCACAATAAAAATCCTTGAGTTTAAGCATCGTCTCATAAGGCGTGCGTAGGTTGTAATGATTAAGTTGGGTGACCGGCATAGTATGGTTTCAATAAATTGGTGTAGGTAAGTGCGATAAATAATCGGCAACAATAATCTAGATACTTTAACACCTTTGACGCGACGAGTAACTAGCGCAACTCGATGAAAGCAGAGATTAATCGCCTTCAAACTCGCAAAGTGAAAAAGGCTTGAGATCACTTTCAGCTAGACGCTCTGAGCCACCTAAATCAGGCAAGTTAATCACAAACGCACAACCCATGACTACACCACCTAATTTTTGTATTAACGCGGCAGCAGCTTCAGCTGTACCGCCTGTCGCAATTAGATCATCCACCAACAATACCTGCTCACCTTGAGCAATTGCATCAGTATGAATCTCAACACGATCAGCACCGTACTCTAAGGCGTAATCATGCCCAATTGTCTCAGCAGGCAACTTGCCAGATTTACGAATCGGCACAAAGCCCACACCGAGCTTATACGCCAATGCTGCTCCTATAATAAATCCGCGTGCCTCAATCCCTGCGATTTTGTCGATGTGCTGGCTAGCATAATGCTGTGCAAGTGCATCTACCACCATCCGAAAGCCAATGGGGTCTTTGAGTAAAGTGGTGATATCACGGAACTGGATACCCTGTTTTGGGTAATGTGGGATAGTGCGGATTAGGGATTTGATAGGCATAAGCACTTACACCATATTGGTCAAATTGAGTGGTTAGTCTTAGAGGAGTTAAGACTAACCATCTGAGTTTAGAAACTACACTTCAATCATTTTAAAGTGCAACTCGCGATACGAGCACTAGGCACATACGCGTAGACAGTACGAAAGTACGGCAAGCGGATGTAACGACGTTATCGTAAAGCGAGTGCATTTTACGCCGCTGGCGTTTGTGAGCGAACGCGAATATGTAATTCACGCAACTGCTTCTCATCCACTTCATTCGGCGCATTGGTCATCAAGCACTGAGCACGTTGTGTTTTCGGGAATGCGATGACATCACGAATAGATTCTGCACCTGCCATCAATGTGACCAAACGGTCTAAACCGAATGCCAAACCACCGTGCGGAGGCGCACCGTATTGCAATGCGTCTAACAAGAAACCAAACTTCTCTTGCGCTTCTTCACGGCTTATTTTTAGAGCATCGAACACTTTAGATTGCACTTCTTGCTGATGGATACGCACAGAACCGCCACCTACTTCCCATCCGTTTAAGACCATGTCATAAGCTTTTGATAAACACGCACCTGGGTTAGTGGCTAACAAGTCTTCGTGACCATCTTTTGGTGCAGTGAACGGATGGTGTAATGCCACCCAACGATCAGCTTCTTCATCATGTTCGAACATTGGGAAATCAACTACCCACAATGGCGCCCATGCGCGGCCATCTACATGGCCTTTATCGTGACCAACTTTAAGGCGCAACGCACCTAAAGCTTCATTCACTACTTTAGTTTTATCTGCACCAAAGAACACGATATCGCCATTTTGTGCGCCAGTGCGGTCAATAATCGCTTGTAACGCTGTGACATGAATATTTTTAACAATCGGGCTTTGCAAGCCTTCTTCGTTCAATTTAGTGATGTCGTTAATCTTGATGTAAGCCAAACCTTTAGCACCGTAGATTTTTACGAACTCTGTGTAGGCATCAATTTCAGAACGGCTAATTGCCGCGCCGTTAGGCACGCGTAAGGCTGCCACACGCCCACCTGCCATATTGGCAGCACCCGCAAATACTTTAAAATCTACATCTTTCATCACATCTGAAAGCTCAGTGATTTCTAAGGTCACGCGCATATCTGGCTTATCTGAACCGTAGCGGCTCATTGCTTCAGCAAATGGCATACGTGGGAATTGAGCTGGTAACTCTACGTTTTGGACTTTTTTCAGCATTTGGCGAATCATTTCTTCCACCAAATCCATAATATCGTTTTCTTCCATAAACGATGTTTCAATATCCACTTGTGTGAATTCTGGCTGACGATCAGCACGCAAGTCTTCATCACGGAAACATTTAGTAATTTGGAAGTAGCGGTCAAAGCCAGACACCATCAACAATTGTTTAAACAATTGTGGTGATTGTGGCAGCGCAAAGAACTGACCATGATGCACACGGCTAGGTACTAGGTAATCACGCGCGCCTTCTGGTGTGCTACGTGTCAGCATTGGTGTTTCAACTTCAATGAAGCCGTTCACATCCAAGTAGTCACGCAAGGTTTTAGCCACGCGATAACGCAACATCATGTTTTTTTGCATCGCAGGGCGGCGCAAATCAATATAGCGGTGCTCTAAACGCACGGTTTCAGTCAGGTTTTCATCATCCAACATGAACGGTGGCGTGAGTGATGGGTTTAATACCTCAATCTCAGTCGCTAGCATTTCCACTTCACCCGTAGGTAAGTTTGGGTTAACTGTGCCTTCTGGGCGCGCACGCACTTTACACACCACTTTTAGTACAAACTCACTGCGTACAGTTTCCGCAATCGCAAATGCGTCTTTGGTATCAGGGTCAATCACGATTTGCGCCAAACCTTCACGGTCACGCAAATCAATAAAAATAACACCACCGTGGTCACGGCGACGATGCGCCCAACCACATAATGTGACAGTTTGACCAATGTGTTCGCGGTTTAAATGGCCGCAGTAATGTGTACGCATCATAATTTAATTGTTTGGATATTGAGTTAAAAGTTTTGGAATCTTGTTTACAGGCGCAACCACACCCATAGAAATAATATACTTCAGTGCTTCATCTACCGTCATTTCGAGCGCTATCACGTCAGCTTTAGGCATCATCAAAAAATAACCGCCCGTCGGGTTTGGTGTGGTTGGCACAAACACGCTAACGTAATCGCCTTGCAGATGATTCGCCACATCGCCGCCTGGTGTGCCCGTCACAAAAGCAATTGTCCACGCACCCTCTCGCGGAAACTGCACTAGTACAGCCTGACGAAACGCATTACCAGAATCTGAAAATAAAGTATCAGACACCTGCTTGACGCTAGAGTAAATCGACTTCACCACAGGTAGGTGATTAAGCAGCTTTTCCCAGAGAATGATGAGCTGCATGCCAAAAAAATTGGTCGCAATCAACCCTGTGGTCAACACGATCAGCACCGTTAAAATCGCACCAATGCCCGGAATATCACGACCTAAAAAGGTATGTGGATGCCAAGCTTCTGGTAACAGCAACAGGCTTTGATCCATCACACCGATGAATGACTTTAGCACCCAGATGGTAATCACCAATGGCACTAACACTAACAAGCCTGTAATAAAGTATTTTTTCATTAACGTTGAGTCATTCAACCGCGCCTAGTGGCACGCACAACCCGTAGCGCAAGCAGTTGGTGCAGCGCTTGACTCACTAGCCGATTCAGAGGTGGCTGAGTCAGCTGGTTTAGCTGTCTTACTCGCACCACCTTTGAAGTCAGTCGCATACCAGCCACTGCCAGTTAACTGAAAACTCGGTGCAGACACTTGCTTAGCAAAAGTCTCTTTAGCGCACTGTGGGCAAGCTTCTACACTTGCAGCACTCACTTTGCGCATCACCTCTGCTTTGTGTCCGCAGCTACTACATTGATAATCGTAAATAGGCATATAAAATCACCTCTCTCAATACGTTAAATAACCCGCGATTATACCTGAATCTGTCTCAATTTTATTGAGGCCACGCCACCCAGATTTAACCAATCAAGCAGATGAATATTTACTCATCCGCGTCGTCATCTTGCTGATTTCTAAGGCGACGAGCCTTCACACTTTCAGCGAGCATATCCAGTAAGGGCAATGTCTCTTCCCATCCCAAGCAAGCATCAGTAATCGACTGGCCATAAGTCAATTCGCAACCTGGCGCATGGTCCTGACGCCCAGCATGTAGATGCGATTCAATCATTAAGCCCATGATACGGTCATCGCCAGCATTTAACTGCTCGGCTACGTTTGCCGCCACTTGTGCTTGCAACTGATATTGGCGCTGACTGTTAGCATGTGAGCAATCAATCATTACTTTGGCATTTAGGCCCGACTGCGCCAACTCAACCGCGGCAGCGTCTACGCTTGCTGCATCATAATTAGGCGTTTTACCACCGCGCAAAATCACATGACAGTCTTCATTACCTGTCGTAGAAATAATGGCTGAACGGCCTTCTTTAGTCACAGATAAAAAGTGATGAGGACTTGCGGCAGCTTTAATTGCATCGACAGCAATACGAATATTGCCATCTGTGCCATTTTTAAAACCAACCGGGCAAGATAAGCCAGACGCTAACTCCCGATGAATCTGCGACTCAGTCGTGCGCGCACCGATCGCACCCCAACTCACTAAGTCTGCCGTATATTGTGGCGTAATCGTATCTAAGAACTCAGTCGCTGCTGGCAAACCCAGCTCATTCACTTCCAGCAAAAACCGTCTAGCCAACTCTAAACCGGCATTGATATTGAAGCTACCATCCAAATGCGGATCGTTAATTAAGCCTTTCCAACCAACCGTGGTGCGTGGCTTTTCAAAATACACACGCATCACAATCAACAACTCATTAATATGTTTGTGATATTGCGTTAACAGGCGCTTTGCGTATTCAATCCCTGCATCATAATCATGAATAGAACACGGCCCAATCACCACTAACAGACGGTCATTTGCACTATGTAAGATACGATGAATATCCGTACGTGTTTTAACGATTCTATCTGTCGTGGCAGTACTGGGCTCAAGTTTATCCAACAGCACAGACGGTAGCGTCAGCTCTTTGATTTCGATGATGCGCACATCATCAGTAATAATTTTTTGGATAGGGCTCATTTAGATAACTCATTTGCTGCAACAAGATTTGGTGCAACAAAAATCAAAAATCAGAAACAACAAAGCCCGTATATCGCGGGCTTATCAACAATAAAACGATTGAGGCAGCTGCCGATCAAGGCACTCGCCAAACTTTATCAGCCATTTAGCGCAACTACTAAACTAGCTAAATAGCCAATCCAACACAAGCATCTAGCAAAAATAAAAATTCATATGCACTACGTAACAATCAGTAGGCACTGATGAATATTGAGCAAAATTTTAAACAATTTTTTGCTTTTTTGTCTTTAAAACCAATCGTCTTGTGCAATTTTAACACTTTAAAGCTCAGTTGATACAACTTAGTGGTATTTACGGTACTTTCTGAAGACAAAGTCGTGGAGATTAAAAATGTCAAGACAGCGACGCTGACTTTACAGCGCGGCTCTGTTTTACATCGCTGTTAGGCATCACTCAGGCGCAATCAACTTGAGCCCAGCAAAACTCAAGTGAAGCAAATCAATCTCCACCAATCAAGCACAGCAAGATTATGAGCTTTAAAGCAATCGCTCAAATACATCAACAGGCAAAGGTTTACTGAACAAATAGCCTTGATAATGCACGCAGCCGCTATCTAACAGTATGCCTTGCTGCACTTGGGTTTCAACCCCTTCTGCAATCACATTTAAGTTTAAAGTATGTGCCATCGCAATAATGGTGCGTACAATCGCTTGGTCGCTCCCCTTGCCTGCAATATCTTGTACAAATGAACGGTCTATCTTCAGTTGATAAAGAGGCAACAGCCTGAGATATTGAAGCGACGAATACCCAGTACCAAAGTCATCAAGCGAGAATCTAACACCAACATCTTTTAATGCATTCATGATTGCGATGGTATCTTCAACATGATCCAAAAGCGCGCTTTCAGTCAACTCCAGTTTTAGCAACATTGGGTTTACTGCATGACGTGAGACTGCCGCCTTAATTTGCTCAACAAAATCCACCTGATGAAACTGCTTAGCACTCACATTTACTGAAAGTGTCAAGTTACGTGCTTTTTCATCAGTTTCCCAACATTTAAGTTGTGCGCAAGCAGCATCAATCACCCACTCGCCGATGGCCAAAATCATCCCAGTTTCCTCAGCAACCAGGATAAATTCATTCGGCGGAATCAATCCCCGCTCTGGATGTATCCAACGAATTAAGGCTTCTGCACCTACTGGTCGATCAGCAACATCTACCTGCATTTGATAAAACAATTGGAATTCATTTTTATCCAGCGCTTTGCGTAGTTCATGCTCCATATCAACGCGCGCCTGAATACCTTCCTGCATTTTTGGGTCAAAAAAGCTCAGCGCATTTCGTCCCAGCTTCTTGGCCTGATACATAGCAATATCTGCCTGCTTCAACAACTCATCAGACTTCAGGTTGTTTTTACCAAATAACGTGATACCTATGCTGGAAGTGATGTGATACTCATACCCTTTAAACTGATATGGCTGAATAAACTTCCCAATGATTTTTTCACCTATTGTTTCAGCTTGAGTGGCAGCTTCAACGTCATGCTCACTTAGGGCCTCAAGAATTACAACAAACTCATCCCCTCCTAGGCGAGCAACGGTATCACCCTCTCTCACACAAGCCGTTAGACGTTCTGCAACCTGTTGCAATAACAAGTCGCCCACATCATGCCCTAGGGTATCATTTAGTGTTTTAAAATGATCTAGATCTAAAAACAGTAACGCACCGTTTCGCACACTTCGCGCAGCAGAAGCCAACGCTTGATTTAAACGATCTAACAATAACCGCCTGTTAGGGAGGTTGGTCAGCGTGTCATAAAGTGCTAAATAATTACTTTTATCTTCTGCGGCCTTACGCTGGGTAATGTCAGTGCGAATAGAGATATAGCTTTGCGGCTTACCATCTTCACCAATAAAAGGTGCGATGGTTGTGTCTACCCAGTACAAGTGACCATCTTTAGCGCGGTTGCATACTTCATCATGCCAAACTTGGCCATTTGCCACTACCCGATACATCTCTTTAAAATAGCCTTTAGGGTGATAGCCTGAATTGAGGATTGCATGGTCTTGACCAATAAGCTCCTCTACAGAGTAACCGCTAATCTCACTGAACTTATCATTAGCGTAAGTAATACGTCCTTTGACGTCGGTCACCGCAACTATTGCGTGCTTATCTAATGCATATTTCTGATACTTTAATTCTTCAAGCGACTGCTTAGCGAGCGTTTCACTGAGCAACAAAGCATCTTGTGCCTGCCTTAAATCTGTGACGTCGTAAAACCAACCCAACATGGCAGGACTGCCTTCGTAGTGTACCGGCCGATAAGAGGCGATTACCCATACAGGGCCTTTATTCTCAACAATTAATTGAATCAATTTATCATTAACAGAATGACCGCTATTTACCTGCGCTAAAAGTGCTTCGTACTGTAGCGGGTCAGCATAATAAAGCTTAGGATTTCGTCCCATCACAGTGTCTGGAGAGCAATTAATCAACTCGGTATAACGCTTATTCGCAAACAGCACCTTATCTCCTGCGGAAGTAGCGATACGGACAGCAATTGGACTGGTCTCCAACATTTGAATAACGCGCTCTTTACTCTCCCGGTCTGCATTAGCAGCTAGCCTTTTATCGGTTTCATCACGAATAACACAGACCAGCTCTGCAGGATCTCCCTGCTCGCCATAAATCAAATGCCGACGATCCGATACCCAACGAACAGATCCATCCGCTAGCACAATACGATATTCAATCTCGACTCTTCCTATGCCAAAAACAGAACTCATCGCTAGCCGAGCTTTAACACGATCATCAGTATGAATCAGATTCATCCACGAGCTGTCATCCTCAATCAAATCCTGTTGGGACAAACCACAAAGCTTTACTATCGCTGCATTCACATGGTTTATTTTAAAATCTGGCGCACTAGCTGTCCAAATGACTTCTTCTACTGAGTTAAGAATATTAGTCAGGTAACTCTCGGTTTTACGCATCAGCGCTTCAGTGTAATGACGGCCAGTCACATCTTGCACAGTACCCCGAGAGTAGACAGGATTACCTTCAGCATCATAATCTGAAGTGCCTCGCTCATGTACCCACTTAATTGAACCGTCGGCTAAAAGTAATCGGTGTGTAATATCATAGGACTCATGGTTAGCCAACGATGCTTTAAATATACGCTCTACCTCTGCACGATCCAACGGATGCACGACACTCAAAAACGCTTCATAGTTGGCAGAAAACTGATGCTCATCAATCTCAAAGAGATGGAAAATCTCATCGCTCCAGACCAAGTCACCCGCCTGCCAATCTAATGACCAACTCCCAACTTGGGCAATGTGTTGCGCTTCTACCAAAAGCTTTTTATTCAACCGTAAATTTTGTTCAGCGAGGGTACGCTCTACATCGTGCGAGTGAAGTAAATCTTGCATTTTCGCCAACTCAGCAATGACACTTTTACTCTGTTCCGGTGTGATTTTTATTGGCATAGAGAAATCACCGCCACCAATTCTGGAAATATGCTGATGAATCTCACCTGCACTGGCACCCAATGTTAAGCGTAGTGCTCGGTAAGCTCGCCACATAAAAAATAGGGCCCACAACGAAACAAAAACAAATATAGCGCGAAAAATAGAAGATACCGTTTTAGCATGATTCACCGCATTTAAGGTGCGACGATCCATCATTAAGAAAGTCTCATTAATCGGCTTCATAATTTCAGACTTTGCCTGATGATATTGATTAACCAGCAGCATCTGAGCTGCTTTTAATCTATTCGCATCGATATCTGTCGTCGCTGACTCTACAAGACGCATTGCCTCAAACTCTAGCGCGGTTAACTCATCTGAGTGCTTTTTGGCTGAACCAAGCTTATCTAACTCTTCCTTCGTAAAACCAGCCGCATGCATCATCTCCAAAAGGGCGACCCCTTTCCCATCTTGAGAGGGTGCTGGTAGCTTACCTACAATCACCATATCCCAGTATGAGTTGAAGTAACCATCAGGAAGGGGGATATCGCCATTACGAATATCTAAAATGTTCTGGAAGTAAACTTTATATCGCTCATCACCTGTTAAGACATATGAGCGAACCATCCTAGTAAGGTCATCCGAAGTCTGCCTCAACTGACCGACTAACTGATAAGAAACATAGCGTGCCTCGTAGGCATCATCCAACTGCTTTTCGGTATAAACATAGTAGCCAAAAACGGAGAATACAGAGGTCAGCACCAACACCGACATCCATGTCCTTTGATGGAGAGTTGCTAAGATTTTTTTGAAATCGAATTTCAAAATATTACCTAAAGAGGCTTAATGCCAAGGTAGATAGAATAAAAACTTGCAAAGACAGGGCAACTAAAAGTTGCTGATGCTGAGCATGCGTATTGATGACTTCATGAAGCGCGCGGTACATAAAAACAGCCCCTTATAAGGAATTCTTGTTTTATCATTGATTGAAACAATAACAAAACCCTTGGAGGCGGCTTCGAGACCCCACTCACCTAGCATGCTACTTTGATAATTCTGCTTTGAACATCCGTTCAAACGATGTACCTAATTTAACAAACTTAGTTACGTTTATCAATAAAAACTTCAGGGCTATTGATACATTAAAGACCTCTCATTACAGCAATAACACCCACCATACTTAATCATCATCTGCCGCAATCCAAAAGCCAACAAAAACATATATCACCAATCACCTAGCACAATTCATATTAATCAAGCCTCATGAGGAAATGCTACATAAGCACATTGATTTATTTTACTTATCAAAACAATCAGAAACATTAACTTCACAAATAAAA
>Ga0160184_103099_pt1 | contig 12792 bp, 12 predicted proteins | sample met14sa_2_FD_114924 | JGI IMG/M metagenome (GOLD analysis project Ga0160184, IMG submission 114924) | Synthetic bacterial communities of pure cultures from sediment of Lake Washington, USA, under high oxygen condition - MT... | ecosystem: Engineered > Modeled > Simulated communities (microbial......
ATTGAGCGAGACTATAATTTCGGCGAAAGCGTCACTTACGGTGTGGGCAGTGGTCTGGGTTGGGCGCTGGCTATAACCGTTATGGCGGGCGTACGCGAAAAGCTTAAATACAGTGATATTCCCGCCGGTTTGCAAGGTCTGGGCATTACTTTTATTACTGCGGGTCTGATGTCGCTTGGCTTCATGGCTTTCTCTGGAATCCAACTTTAAGAAGGTAGCGTAATGCTGGAAATTCTATTAGGGATTATTATTTTCACGGCTTTTGTGATTGCACTGGTATTCGTTATTATCGGCGCTAAAAGCAAACTGGTCGCTGAAGGGGATGTAGAAATTCTCATCAATAATGAAAAGAAAATTCATGTGCCGGTAGGTTCAAAATTATTAACTGCTTTGGCTGATAACGGTTTGTTTGTTTTATCGGCTTGTGGTGGTGGCGGTACTTGCGGACAATGCAAGGTAAAAGTACATTCAGGTGGTGGAGAAATTTTACCTACTGAATTAAGTCATATCAGTAAACGGGAAGCGGCTCACGGCGAGCGTCTTTCTTGTCAGGTATCCATTAAACATGACATGAACATTGAAGTCGAAGACGACGTGTTTGGTGTTAAAAAATGGGAATGTACGGTTAAATCAAACCATAATGTTGCCACTTTCATTAAGGAACTGGTGCTGGAGTTACCGGCAGGTGAGGAAATTAATTATCGGGCAGGTGGATACATTCAGATTGAATGTCCTTCATATGTTGCCAGATACAGTGATTTCAATATCGAAGAAAGATTCCGCGATGATTGGGATAAGTTCAATTTATGGCGCTATGTTTCTGATGTAAAAGAGCCTGCGTTGCGCGCTTATTCGATGGCAAGTTATCCTGAAGAAAAAGAAATCATGCTGAACGTTCGTATCGCGACACCGCCTCCCGGTGCGCCCGATAGCGTACCGCCCGGCATCATGTCTTCGTATATCTTTAACTTGAAGCCCGGCGATAAATGTATTATTTCAGGACCTTATGGCGAGTTCTACGCTAAAGAGACCAATGCGGAAATGGTCTTTGTCGGTGGCGGTGCAGGTATGGCACCGATGCGTTCGCATATCTTCGATCAATTACGCAGGCTGAAATCCAAGCGTAAAATGACTTTCTGGTATGGCGCCCGTAGCAAACGCGAAATGTTCTATGTAGAAGATTTCGACATGCTGGCCAAGGAAAACGATAATTTTGAATGGCATGTTGCGCTGTCTGATCCGTTACCGGAAGATAACTGGACAGGCTATACCGGCTTTATTCATAATGTTCTTTTTGAGGAATACCTTAAGAACCATCCGGCTCCGGAAGATTGCGAGTTTTACATGTGCGGACCGCCGATGATGAACTCAGCGGTGATCAAGATGCTGTTGGATAATGGCGTAGAACCGGAAAATATCTTGCTGGATGATTTTGGCGGATAATAATCGTAGCTTGGGGCGCCTAAAGCTAGTCTTTCGGTGACCCCAATATTTATGGCTTCGATTGTTGGGTTGCGCTAAAGGCTAACCCAACCTACACGAGGAGTGCGGCTGGTCCCACTCCTCGTTTTTTATTATGGGCCTTTACAAACTTTACGAGGCGATATCATGACTTACTTTTTAGTGACTTTTGTTTTTATGGTGTTTGTTATTGCCATTATGGCGATAGGTGTTATTTTTGGCAGGCGCGCCATCAAAGGATCGTGTGGCGGCGCTGCGAACAACGCGGATTGTGTTTGCGTAGAAAAATGTGATAAAAGAAAGAAAATGGAAGCTGAAGCTCATTTGAATCAAGGATAGTAGATTAACTTTAATGTACTTAACATTTATGGCTTCGATCATTGGGTGACGCTAAAAGTTAATCGATTTGTAACTTTTTACAATATAAACAACAATCAGGAGTTCATCATGTTGGCGAAAATTACTGTTGCAGATTATATGTCGAAAAGATTGGTTACGCTTGCCAAGGATACCGATGTGATTGATGCCGTAAAGAAATTGCTGGATCATAAGATCACCAGTGCCCCGGTTGTTGATCAAATAGGTCGATTGCTGGGTATGTTTTCTGAAAAGGATGTTATGAATATTGTTTTGGAAGCAGCCTATAACCAAAGTATGGGTGGAAAAGTTGGCGATTATATGACTAAAGAAACCATTAGCGTGGATGCCGAATCCAGTATTGTAGATTTGGCGGAGAAGTTCCAGCAAACTTCAGTCAGAAGTTTTCCGGTTTTTCTGGATAATGATTTGGTTGGAATTGTTAGTCGCACGGATGTCTTAAGGGCTCTGGCTTCAATTCATTAAGGTTTCTTTGTGAGTCGAACCCGTTGTCGTAGCGACTCTTGCGGCATTTTCAGTAGCGATGGTCGTCAAAAATAATGAGTGGGACACAAACCTTTTATTGGCATGATTACGAAACATTCGGTACGGATCCTCAAAGAGATAAGCCCGTTCAATTTGCCGGGATTCGTACTGATTTTGATTTTAATATCGTAGACGATCCTTTGGTTGTTTACTGCAAGCCTGCGGAAGATTGTCTTCCTCATCCCGAAGCCTGTTTAATTACCGGAATTACGCCGCAACTTGCCGAACAAAAAGGTGTTTGCGAAGCCGAGTTTATTCGTTTGATTCATGAGCAATTAGCTCAGCCCAATACCTGCACCCTCGGCTATAACAGTCTTCGTTTTGATGATGAGGTCACCCGTAATTGCCTTTACCGTAATTTTTATGATCCTTACGCAAGGGAATGGCAAAACGGCAATTCCCGTTGGGATTTGATCGACGTAGTCAGGGCGGCCAGAGCCTTGCGTCCTGATGGTATCGTCTGGCCTGTTAATGAGGAAGGTGGTCCCAGTTTCAGGCTGGATCAGCTCACCCGTGTCAACAACATAGCCCATGAAGCGGCGCATGATGCGCTTTCGGATGTCTATGCTACCTTGGCAGTCACCAGGCTGGTCAAACAGGCTCAGCCCAAGCTTTATCAGTTTCTGTTGCGGCACCGGGTTAAGGGCGAAGCGCTTAATTTGCTTCAGTTAGGCAGTTTTAAGCCCGTGGTTCATGTTTCAGGTAAATATCCCGCTGTTAAAAATTGCTTAGCCGTCGTGCTGCCGATTTGCAAGCATCCGACCAATGCCAACGGCCTCATTGTCTACGATCTATCCGTTGATCCTGAGCCGATGCTTGGCTTGGCAGTGGAAGAAATTCAGCAAAGAATCTTTACGGCAACTGCGGACTTGCCGGAAGGCGTGGCAAGAATCCCGTTAAAAACCGTACATATTAATAAATGTCCTGTTTTAGCGCCGGTGTCTGTCATCAGGCCGGAAGATGCACTGCGGCTGGGAATCGATCTGGCGCTATGTCATGCCAATATCGACAAGATTAAAGCCGCCGTCGGCTTGTCTGAAAAGTTGGCAGCGGTTTTTAGTGGTCAAGCTTATGTTGTACAGGACTCTGATCCTGATCTGGAAATATACAGCGGCGGTTTTTTTTCTGAAAACGATAAAAAGCAAATGATCAAAATCAGGTCGATGCCGCCCGAGCAATTAACAAAGTCGGTATTTAAATTTACTGATAGCCGATTGTCGGAAATGTTGTTTAGATACCGCGCCAGAAATTATCCTGAAACGCTAAATACCGATGAGCTGCGAAGGTGGAATGAGTTTTGTGTTAACCGGTTAACAGGTCGCCAGGCGGGTGGCGGTATTGTGCTCGATGATTATTTCAGTCGATTGGCAGAGCTGAGTCGCGACGAAAATAAAAATACGAAAATTATTGCTGCCTTGGAGGTTTATGCGCTTGATAAAATGCAGTGCTTGGGACTCAATAAGTCAGTTATTCAGACTAAAGATATAAATAGGTTGCTAAATGCTGAAAATGCCCTATAATACACAAATCAATCGCGGGGTGGAGCAGCTTGGTAGCTCGTCGGGCTCATAACCCGAAGGTCGTAGGTTCAAATCCTGCCCCCGCTACCATATAAAACTGCATGGATGCAGGAGTTAGAGCGCCGCAGGGAGCGGTAGCCGAGAGCCCCATTTTGGGGTTTTTTGTTTTCTGGGCTTTGGTGATTTGGAAGCTCATAGTTGATTGTTAATGGAAGAGCCTTCGGCTCTTTTTTTTTTTGTGCGAAAGTAAGTGAGGAAAAGATGAAACAGGCTCCTGAGCACTTGGTTAATCTAATTGAGCCAATTGTTGAAGGTTTAGGTTATGAATGCGTAGGCATTGAATATAATCCTCATCCTAAACATGGTCTGTTAAGAATCTATATTGATAGTGATAACGGGATTTTGGTCGAAGACTGCACTAAAGTCAGTCATCAAATCAGTGGTGTTATGGATGTAGAAGATCCCATATTAGGCAACTATCATTTGGAGATTTCTTCGCCGGGCGAAGACAGGCCTTTTTTTAAAGTGAGCCAGTTCGAACGGTATCTTGGCAGCACGGTGTTGGTTCATTTATTTAAAGCCATAGATGGCCGTAGAAAAATTACAGGCCTGATTGAAAAAGTTGAAGACGATATTATTACGCTAAAGGATGGCGAACAGGTTTTTGAGGTTCCATTTATCGCGATGAGCAAAGCGCGTTTGGTTCCTGAGTATTTAATTGAAAAAGGGGGGCGCAGTGGCAAATAAAGAAATTTTGTTGGTGGTGGATGTTTTTTCTAATGAAAAAGATATTGAAAAAGAGATTGTTTTCCAGGCCATAGAATCAGCATTAGAAGCGGCTACCATCAAGCGCCACGCGAATCAAATCAAAGCCCGTGTCAGCATTAACAGAAAAACTGGTGACTATGTTACTTATAGAGTTTGGGAAGTGGTTGATGCCAACAATCAAATTGACGGTGATGTAGAATTTCCGGAAACGCAAGTGCTGCTGGAAGTTGCAAGGTTTGATAATCCGGATGTCCAGATCGGTAATTTGGTGGAAGAGGAAATTGAATCTGTCGATTTCGGCCGTATCGCTGCACAGACTGCCAAGCAGGTTATTATTCATAAAGTCAGGGAAGCTGAGCGCAAGAAAATTGTTGACGCCTATCAGAGCCGTGTGGGCGAGCTGATTACCGGTATCGTAAAGCGCATTGAAAAGGGCAGTGTTTATCTGGACTTGGGTGGGCATGTCGAAGCTTATATCGCCAAAGAAGACATGATTCCCCGTGAAGCCATTCGCATTGGCGATAGAATCAGGGGTTATTTGAAGGATGTACGTTCAGAGCCTCGCGGTCCTCAATTGTTTGTCAGTCGAACCGCACCGGAATTGTTGATTGCATTGTTTCGTCTTGAGGTGCCTGAAGTGGGTGAAGGCTTGATCGAAGTGATGGGGGCGGCGCGTGATCCCGGTTCCAGAGCCAAGATTGCCGTCAAGGGCAATGATCCCAGATTGGACCCGGTCGGCGCTTGCGTTGGCATGAGAGGATCAAGAGTGCAGTCGGTTTCAAATGAACTGGCTGGAGAGCGCGTTGATATTATCCTTTGGAATCCAAGTGACGCCCAGTTCGTGATTAATGCGATGTCACCGGCTGAAATCCAGTCCATCGTTGTCGATGAAGACAAGCACAGTATGGATTTGGCGGTAAGTTCGGACAATTTGTCCCAGGCTATAGGTCGTGGCGGACAAAATGTACGTCTTGCAACGCAATTAACGGGTTGGGAGTTGAATGTTATCGATGCTTCCAAAGCCGAACAAAACAGTGAAGCCGAGGCTGACAAGATAAAGCAAATGTTTATCGATCAACTGGATATCGATGAAGACATCGCCTTGATTCTAGTTGAAGAGGGCTTTAATACGGTTGAAGAAATCGCCTATGTTCCGGTCAGTGAAATGCTGGAAATCGAAGGCTTTGATGAAGAGCTGGTTAATGCACTTAGAAGCCGTGCTAAAGACGCCTTGCTGATCAGCGCTATTGCCGCTGAAGAAAAAATAGAAACGGCCGAACCTGCACAGGATTTGCTGGAAATGGAAGGCATGGACAGGGATTTGGCTTATGATATGGCAAGCCAAGGCATTATTACGATGGATGATTTGGCAGAACAATCGGTAGATGATTTGTTGAATTTTCCGGGAATAAACGAAGATCGGGCGGCAAAATTGATTATGAAGGCGCGTGAGCCTTGGTTTGCTGAGGAACAGGCGAGTAGGTAAGGGGTATGAAATGAGTAATAAAACGGTACGGCAATTAGCAGAGGTGGTAAAAATTCCTCTGGAACGATTATTAGAGCAGTTGAAAGAAGCAGGCTTGTCTGCGAGTGCCCCTGATGATGTTATTAATGAAGACGAAAAAATGCAGCTGCTTGCGCATTTGCGCAAACGCCACGGCAAGGATGAAGGCGCGGCCGAAGGTTCACTGAAACGGGTGACTTTAAAGCGCAGAACTGTGAGCGAGCTTAAGCAGGCAAGCGTACCAGGCAGTACTACCAAAACCATCAGCGTTGAAGTTCGCAAACAGAAAACCTATATAAAACGCAGTGAAGTAGTGGATTCTGACGAACAAAAAAATTCGGAGTTGGCCAAGCATGCTCTCGAAGAGCAGATTGCAAAGCAAGCCGAGAGCCTTCCTCCCGTTGAAGAACCGGTCAAGGCAAAAGAAGTCGTCTTGGAACAAAAGGCAGAAGAAGGTGTAATTGAACCGGAAGTTAAGGCCGCCGTCGAACCCGTTGCGGCTGAAGTGGCTATCGTGCCTGAAGTGCTATCTTCGGCAGTCGAAGAAGAGGTTGAAGTCGTGCCGGTTCCGGAAGAAAGTAAAATAGACCATGAAAAGTCGGTTAAAGCCAAAGAAGCGACAGAAGCCAGAAAAAAACAGCAGGAAAAAGATCTTCGGCTGGAAGAGTCCATCAAAAGAAATGCTGACAAAGTAAGGCAGCAAGCATCGGCCAAACAAGAAATTTTGCATAGAAAAAAACAGGAAGAAGGAGCTCGTGCCGGAGCGGGCGGTAGAGACACCAAAAAAGCCAAGAAAAAAGGCAAGAAGACTGAACGCGTCAGTGTAAAGGCTGAAGGCAAACATCAATTTGAAATGCCGGTTGAACCTATTGTAAAAGAGGTCACCATACCGGAAATGATTATTGTGTCCGATCTTGCGCAAAAGATGAGCGTTAAGGCTGCCATGGTGATCAAGCATCTGATGAAGCTCGGCATTATGGCGACTATTAATCAAAGCATAGATCAGGAAACAGCGGCAATTTTGGTTGAAGAAATGGGTCACAAAGCGATTATGCAGAGTGATGACGATCTTGAGCAGGAAATGCTGGCTGAGGCGCAAGAAGAAGATAATCGCGTCGAATTGCCGCGAGCGCCGATTGTTACCATCATGGGGCACGTCGATCACGGTAAAACCTCGCTGCTGGATTACATTCGTAAAACCCGTGTTGCCGCCGGTGAAGCGGGCGGTATTACCCAGCATATCGGTGCCTATCAGGTAAAAACCGATCACGGGTCGGTAACCTTTTTAGATACACCGGGTCACGCGGCGTTTACCGCCATGCGTGCCAGAGGCGCGGACGTTACCGACGTGGTCATTGTCGTTGTTGCGGCGGATGACGGCGTTATGCCGCAAACCCGGGAAGCGGTTGAGCATGCCCGAGCGGCCAATGTGCCGATAATTGTGGCGATGAATAAGATTGACAAGCCCGACGCCAATCCCGACAAAGTGATGCAAGAGTTGTCTACCATCAACGTGCTTGCGGAAGAGTGGGGCGGCGATGTGCAGTTCCTCAAGATCTCTGCAAAAACCGGTGAAGGTATCGATGAATTAATCGAAGCTTTGATTGTTCAAACTGAAATTCTTGAATTGAAAGCCCCTGTCGAAGGCGCGGCATCCGGCATCGTTATTGAGTCAAGACTCGATAAAGGTCGTGGTGTTGTGGCAACGGTGCTGATTCAAAAAGGCACTCTGGAAAGCGGTCAAATGGTATTGTGCGGCCATGAATATGGTCGTGTTCGAGCCATGTTTAACGAAAACGGCGTAGCCATCAAAGAAGCCGGGCCTTGTGCGCCGGTTGAGATCCTAGGGCTTTCGGGCACACCGAATGCCGGTGATGAATTTCTGGTAGTACAAAACGAACGTATTGCCAAAGATTTGGCCAAGCATCGTGAAGACCGCAAGAAACTGTCCCGACATGCCGTGCAACAAGCCTCCAAGCTGGACGAAGTATTCTCCAGAATGACGACCGGTGAAATCGCCTGCGTCAACTTGGTGCTTAAAACCGATGTTCAGGGTAGTTTGGAAGCATTGCGCAGCTCCTTGATCGGGCTGTCGAACGACGAAGTCGAAGTTAAAGTCGTTTTTGGCGGTGTCGGCGGCATTAATGAAGGCGATGCGAATTTGGCATTGGCTTCCGGTGCGATTCTGATGGGCTTTAATGTCCGGGCTGACGCGGCTGCGCGAAGACTGATTGAAGAAAAGGGCATCGACCTGCATTACTACAGCATCATTTATGAAGCGATTGATGAGGTTAAAAAAAGCTATCAGCGGCATGTTGGCGCCTGAAATTAGAGAGCAGATTGTCGGTCTTGCCGAAGTGCGCGATGTATTTAAATCGCCGAAATTCGGTGCAGTTGCCGGTTGTATGGTCGTTGACGGTTATGTGAAGAGAAATCTGCCTATACGGGTTCTGCGTAATAACGTGGTGATTTATGAAGGGCAGTTGGAATCTTTGCGTCGCTTTAAAGATGATGCGGCCGAGGTCAAAATGGGCATGGAATGCGGTATCGGCGTGAAAAATTACAACGATGTACAACCCGGCGATCAGATCGAAGTGTTTGAACGCATTGAAGTAAAACGGGAACTGTAAACTTTATGGCAAGAGAATTCGGTCGTAATGCCCGCGTTTCATCGCAGATGCAAAAAGAGCTTTCTTTGGTTTTGCAGCGTGATATTGATGACTCCAGACTGGGATTTATTACTATCAATGAAGTTGTAGTTACTAAAGACCTCGCCGTTGCAAAAGTGTACGTCACGGTATTGAATGTTGATGAGCAAGGCAAAAAAAGCCAATGTTAAATTGCTTAACGAAATGTCGCCGGTTATTCGGCATCAATTAGCCAAAAGGATGCGTTTGCGGCACATCTCGTATTTGCGTTTTTATTACGATGACTCGTTTGATACCGGCATGCGGGTATCGGAACTGTTGAGTGGTTTGGATAAGCGCGACGAAGGTTAGTTCAGATGAGTAAACGCAAGTCCGGGTGCAATATTCACGGCATATTGCTGTTAGATAAGCGCCTGGGCGTTTCTTCAAACAAAGCCTTGCAGGAAGTCAGGCGCTTGTTTAACGCCAATAAAGCGGGGCACACCGGCAGTCTTGATCCGCTGGCTACCGGTTTGTTGCCGCTTTGTTTTGGCGAAGCGACCAAAGTGTCGGCGTTGATGCTCGATGACAATAAGCGTTATCAAGTTGTTATTCAACTCGGGGTCATGACCGATACCGGCGATCGGGAAGGTACGGTTATAGAGACCAAGCCGGTGCCGGAGCTATCCATCGACGACATACAGGCCTGTCTGGAGAAATTTACCGGCGAAATCGATCAAGTTCCCCCCATGTATTCGGCTTTAAAGCATAACGGTAAAAAGCTGTATGAATTGGCGCGGGAAGGCAAAACGGTTGAGCGCAAAGCCAGGCGTATCACCCTATTTGAATTGAAGTTGCTGACCGATTCCCAAGCCCTCGCTGAGCAACCGGATCAGTTGACGCTGGACGTGTTTTGCTCAAAAGGCACTTATATTCGCTCGCTGGCGGAAGACATCGGGCACACTTTGGGCTGCGGCGGAACGGTAAAGGAATTACGCCGACTGGAAGCGGGTCAATTCAACATTGAAAACGCCAGAACCATCGAGCAATTAACGGAAATGGATCAGCAAAGCTTGTTTCAATGCCTGATTAATGTCGATAAGCCCCTGGAAGCTCTGCCCGCTGTGCAGTTGTCGGATGAACAGACAATTTGCATAAAGTACGGCCAGTCGCTCGATTTTCTGCCCTTTGACCAGCTCAGTGTAAACGGAGCGAGCGCAAGCCCGGAAAGGAGACAAGGCACGGTACGCATGTACAATGATGCGGTCTTTTTGGGCTTGGGAGAAATGCTAATGGATGGTAAACTAGCGCCTAAGAAGTTGTTTAATATGAGCAACGAATCAGTTTGAGCTAGATGCTCAAGCCGAAAGAATACACCTGTTTCTACACCCTATCGCGGAAACAGTGTACTTAAGGAGTCGCCATGTCGGCGGCTTTATTTTTAATTTTTAATCTACATAGGGATTACAAATGCCATTTACAGCAGAACAAAAAAAAGCGGTCGTTGAGGCCTATCGCCAATCAGAAACCGACACAGGTTCGCCTGAAGTACAAGTCGCTTTATTGACAGCGCATATCACGCATTTAACACCGCACTTTGCAGAACATAAAAAAGACAACCATTCGCGTCGTGGATTGTTGCGCATGGTTAACCAGCGTCGTAAGTTGCTGGATTATCTGAAAAACAAAGACGTAAACCGTTACCGCACTTTGATTGAACGTCTCGGATTACGTAAGTAATAGAACAAAGAAACGGCACAACCCTTTTGTGCCGTTTCTGTTTTAACATTTCATGGATTGAACCAATTTTTAAACAACCTCTACACAAAGGAACCTTATAGTGAATCCTATCAGGAAAGAATTTCAGTACGGCGATCGACTCGTTAAATTAGAAACTGGTGAAATAGCACGTCAAGCAGACGGCGCTGTCATGATCGATGTAGATGGTACGACACTGTTGGTCACCGTCGTCGGTAAAAAACAGGCAAGCGGCGGCGACTTTTTTCCGTTGACTGTGAACTATCAAGAAAAAGCTTACGCAGCCGGTAAAATACCAGGCGGCTTTTTTAAGAGAGAAGGTCGTCCCAGTGAAAAAGAGACTTTAACATCTCGTCTGATTGACCGTCCTATTCGTCCTCTTTTCCCTGAGGGCTATACCAACGAAGTTCAGATCATTGCAACAGTCGTATCGCTCAATCCTGAAGTTGATCCCGAAATTCCTGCTTTACTGGGTGCCTCCGCTGCCTTGGCAGTTTCAGGTTTACCTTTTAACGGCCCGGTAGGCGCTGCTACTGTTGGATATAAAGACGGCGAATATATATTGAACCCTACTCCTGCTGCATTAAAGGAATCACAGCTGGAATTGGTGGTTGCCGGAACGGCACATGCCGTATTAATGGTTGAGTCTGAAGCTGACAACCTGTCGGAAGAAGTGATGTTGGGCGCAGTGTTATTCGGTCACCAGCAAATGCAGGTTGCCATTAACGCCATTAACGAATTTGCAGCCGCTGCCGGTGCAGGCGTTGTTGAGTGGGTAGCCCCCGAAGTTAATGCCGAACTTAAAAAACTGGTCACTGCGGAAGTTGAAGCAGGCATTAAAGCCGCTTATCAAGTCGCGGAAAAACTGGTCAGACAAGAACAACTGAAAGAAATTAGAAACGCCGTGGTTGAAAAACTGGTGGCCAATGGCGAATATGCAGAAAGCGACATACGCGGCATTATCGAACATCTGGAATACAGCATCGTTCGTAACGCTATCCTTAACGAAGGCAAGCGTATTGACGGACGGGCATTAGACAAAATCAGACCGATTACTGTCAGAACCGGCGTATTGCCTAGAACTCATGGTTCCGCATTATTTACCCGTGGCGAAACCCAAGCCTTGGTTGTTGCAACACTGGGAACACAACGCGATGCGCAAATCATCGACGCATTGGCCGGTGAGTACAAAGAGCCGTTCATGCTGCATTACAACTTCCCTCCGTACAGCGTTGGCGAAACCGGTTTTGTCGGTTCACCAAAACGTCGTGAGATCGGTCATGGCCGCTTGGCGAAACGTGGCGTTGCCGCCGTGTTACCCAACATGGAAGAGTTCCCGTACACCATTCGCGTGGTCTCGGAAGTAACAGAATCCAACGGATCAAGCTCAATGGCTTCGGTCTGCGGAAGCAGCTTGGCGTTAATGGATGCCGGTGTGCCCATTAAATCACCGGTTGCCGGTATCGCGATGGGCCTGATTAAAGAAGGCGACAGCTTTGCCGTATTGTCAGACATCATGGGTGATGAAGATCATCTGGGCGATATGGACTTTAAGGTTGCCGGTTCAGTGGACGGCATTACCGCGCTGCAAATGGACATCAAAATTGATGGCATTACCGCAGAAATCATGAAGTCGGCTCTGGATCAAGCAAAACACGGTCGTTTGCACATCCTGGGCGAAATGAATAAAGCGTTGTCCACCACCCGTGAAGAAATGTCCGACTTCGCACCGCGTATCATCACCTTTAAAATCGATCCTAGCAAAATTCGCGAAGTTATCGGTAAAGGCGGCGCAACCATCCGCAGCATTACCGAGCAAACCGGCGCCAGCGTTGATTTGACCGATGACGGTGTCGTTAAAGTGGCATCAGTTGATAAAGCGGCCGGTGAAGAAGCGCGCCGTATGATCGAGGAAATTACCGCAGAAGTTGAAGTCGGTAAAGTTTACGAAGGCAAAGTAGTCCGATTAATGGACTTCGGTGCATTTGTTACGATACTTCCCGGTAAAGACGGCTTGGTTCATATCTCGCAAATTTCAGACGAGCGCGTTGATAAAGTCAGCGACAGATTGAATGAAGGCGATGTGGTCAAAGTCAAAGTACTTGAAATAGACCGTCAAGGCAGAGTCAGATTGAGTATGAAAGAAGTCGAAGTAGAATAACCCGTGCTTGTTTGACGCTCTTGACACAAGGGCGGCTTAAGGGTGTAAAAAAGGGATTGTGATTCGTCGCAATCCCTTTTTTCGAAGGAG
>Ga0160184_101118_pt1 | contig 12517 bp, 7 predicted proteins | sample met14sa_2_FD_114924 | JGI IMG/M metagenome (GOLD analysis project Ga0160184, IMG submission 114924) | Synthetic bacterial communities of pure cultures from sediment of Lake Washington, USA, under high oxygen condition - MT... | ecosystem: Engineered > Modeled > Simulated communities (microbial......
AGCCGTTAATTTCACCGAAGCGGGTTAGAGTCTCGCCGGTACGTCTACGAAACGCCCCATCCACAGCTAATCTTGATATTTCGCATACTGTATTTCTTTGTAGCTTTAAATCATCTATAAGCTTGCTGTCTAAACTAGCTCCACAGTATTTTTCTAACGGCAATGGCTTATTCTGTCGTTCCCCGATAGCAGGAACCATTCTCACACAACCAGCAGGGATACCAGTTTGCAAATGCGTAATCAAACAGTGGCGTGAATATTGATCGTATTCGTCTACTTCAAGGCGATTAGCAAAATGTTCAACAGGTTCATATTTAAACTCTTCACAATAAACACGGTACCTTACTTGAAAAACAAATTCCTTCTGAGCGTCACTTTCAGCGAGCCCCACCTTGAAGTAACGGCTAAAACTTTCTGCCAGTGATAACTTAGGCCCCACATCCATCTTGCCCTCTCATTTTCACAAGCATCATCCAGCTACAAATATTTATCGATGTCATGCGCTTTAATTCCCCACGCCAGTAAATGCTCTATTCGATCATTTGCCAATCCCAAACGATTAGACATAGCTTGAAACAAGCCCTTCAAAAATAAATAACCCTGCACCGGATGATCGTCCAAATAAACACTCAACATATCACTACGAACTTCAAGTAGACACACATCAGTCAATGAAACAACAGAGGCCGTTCTCTCCCTGGGTTCGTACAAACAGACATCCCCAAATACCGCCCCAGCATCTAAATCACAGAGACCTGGACTTATTCTACGATTCCCATCCAGCTCTGCACCGCCCAACACTCTAACAACACCTTCTTCTATGAGAAATAATGTATTTCCTTGCTGGCCTTTTTTTACGATGGTCTCACCCGCATTTAGGCGATATCGTTTCCAGCCGGAACCGTCCGAGAATTGCGCATTAGCTAGTACGTCACTAAATAATTCTTTCATGTCAGCCTGAATCTGCAAAGTAATGATCCTGCCTACTGCTTATAAGGTCGTATAATGATTATACGTATTGAAAAAACACTTAAACATCGACGCTAAATGCAAAGCTACATTTATTACAGCTACTTGAGCGCAGCCATCGCTTATGGTTTTTTACTTTTATACGCTTGCTTTAGGAAAAACTGGCATCTGCCTTTCATAATAGCAGTTTTGTGCTCGTTAGCATGGTGCACAAGCGTGATAATCGCCACAAAAAATAGCCATTTCTTCTTCGCTGACACGCTACCGTACGAAACTCTCCGGAATGCATCTTGGTTTCTTCAACTTGGAACACTGCTGTCCAAACAGATATACAACGATCACAAGCAAATATTTAAGTCGAATGTTAGCGTGGCCGCTACCCTAACTATCGCGCTAGTTTTAGGTATTGAGATCTTTCCCGCCTACCTAACCCTAATCCGAGAACATCTAAACGTCGATCCTCGTTTCGCATCGCACGTTGTATCCGCTGTATTTGGCCTCATCCTGGTTGAGCAGCTTTATCGCAGCACCCCCCTGAAGCAAAGGTGGAATCTCAAATTTCTGTGTATAAGCCTTGGCTCGCTATTCGCATTCGATTTGCTCGTTTACAGCAAATCACTGCTATTCAGCAGCCTGGACTTCGAGCTCTGGCAGTCACGCGGCGTAATTAACGCACTCATGACACCACTTTTAGCAGTCACATTGACCCGACTAAAGCTTAACAGCCAAAGTACGGAACTGACAACACCTCGCAAAACTATTTTTTACTCAACGATTCTCCTCGGTTGCGGCATCTATTTAATCCTTATGTCGTTTGCCGGTTTTTATATCAAACGCGCAAATACCGAATGGGGTGAGGCTGCACAAACTCTGTTTATTTTCCTCGCCATTCTCCTGCTGATTATCCCGTTTACATCTGGAAAAATACGAGCGATCTCCAAGGTGTATTTTAGTAAGCACTTTTTCCACTACAGCTACGATTACCGCGAAGAGTGGCTCAAAATCAGCAAATCATTGGCAAAACTTGAGTCGCTTGAGGAACTGAAAGGATTCATCATAACTACTTTAACGGACCTAGTAGAAAGCGCAGGAGGCGGTTTGTGGTTAAAAAACGATCAAGGCCAATTTTTTCTAGCTGCAGAACAAAACCTCAAACTCACTCCACAAGAAATTGAATATCTCCACAACATCGGCGACCTGCCTCAATATTTAGCGAACAAGCAATGGGTCATCGATTTTTTCGAACTAGCTCATGCTCCGGAAGTATACGACGACATAGATCTATCGCCGTGGTGCTACGAAGATAGCCAAGTGTGGCTGATAGTGCCGCTATTTCACCTAAACAAACTTGAAGCTTTTGTGGTGTTAACGCAGGCGCGCGCACCACGAAAACTTGACTGGGAAGACCACGATCTTTTAAAAACAGTGGGAATGCAACTTGCCAACGCCCTCGCTTTGAACCGGACAAGTGAAGAACTCGCCAATAATCGTCAATTTGAAACTTATCACCGCCTTTCAGCATATTTGGTACATGACCTCAAAAATCTGGTAGCCCAGATCTCCTTGATAGTAAAAAACGCGGAAAAGCACAAACATAACCCGGACTTCTTCGACGATACCATAGACACGCTAAATAATGTGGTCAAAAAAATGCACCATATTGTCGAACAGTTAAAACAAGGTGAGACCAACACAACTACAGCCAATACCTTCATCAATCTGGTGGAATTGGTTAAAAACATCGAGCAACAACATCTCGGCACTCCGCCGTTGCAGATGGACACAACACTCAGCGAGTGCTTCGTGACGGCCGACAAAATCAAACTGACCAATATCTTGACGAATTTAGTGCAAAACGCCCAAGACGCCATAGCGACAAGCGATGGATGGGTTAAGCTTGAATTAACAAAAAACCAAGACTATGCTGTCATCAGAATTATCGATAACGGTATAGGTATGGACCAACAGTTCATTGCGGAACGCCTATTCAAGCCGTTCGATACGACAAAAGGCAATGCCGGAATGGGCATCGGCGCCTACGAAGCCCGCGATTACATTCTAAAGCAGTCTGGAAATATCCGGGTCGATAGCAATCCAGGCCGCGGCACTGCTTTCACCATCCAATTACCATTAGCTCAGCGAGTTTCCGCAAATCAAGGAAATAATGATCACTTCTAAAGTACTGTTAGTTATCGAGGACGACCTAGGCTTACAAAAACAACTGAAATGGGCCTTCGAGCAATACGAAGTAGTAATAGCAAGTAATAGAGACGAAGCAATAGCTGCACTTAGACGATATACGCCAAGCGTCGTTACCTTGGATCTTGGTTTACCGCCCGACCCCACCAACGCCACTGAAGGACTCGCCACTCTCAAGGAAATTCTCGCATTAGCACCTGCCACCAAGATAATCGTGGTAACCGGCAATGATGATCGCGCAAATGCGATTCATGCAGTAGCCTTAGGTGCTTATGACTTTTATCAAAAGCCGGTAGACCCGGACGTCTTGGGCCTGATTATAGAAAGAGCGTTTCAACTTGACGCATTGGAGCGCGACTACCAAATATTGCAGCAACAAAAGCCCCTGACCGGCGTGATCGCCACCAGTCCGCAAATGCAGGCGGTCATGCGGATGATTGAAAAAATTGCACCGACTCAAGCAACCGTTTTACTAATCGGCGAAAGCGGCACCGGTAAAGAGCTATTGGCAAAAGCCTTACATCGCCTGAGCACACGCGCCTCACAACCGTTTGTAGCGGTAAACTGCGCGGCCATACCAGAAACATTGTTAGAGAGTGAATTATTTGGCTACGAGAAAGGTGCATTCACCGGCGCAGTCGCGCAAACCAAAGGCAAAATCGAATATGCGCAGGGCGGCACATTCTTTTTAGACGAAATCGGCGACCTCCCTTTTGCCTTGCAAGCAAAATTGCTGCGATTTATCCAGGAACGGGTCATAGAACGGTTAGGGGGTAGAAAGGAAATTGCCGTGGATGTGCGCATTATATGTGCAACACATCGCCATTTACCCGACCTCATTGCGCAAGGTAATTTCCGGGGCGACTTATATTACAGGCTCAGTGAGATTGTCGTTGACATTCCCCCACTACGCGAACGCGAAGGCGATATTATTACGATAGCTAATGCTTTGCTACAGCGCTATTGCCGCGAAAACAACTCCAAAGAAAAACATTTTTCCCACGACGCCGCTCGTGCTCTTGAAGCTTATAACTGGCCTGGCAACATTCGGGAGATGGAGAACAAAATCAAACGTGCGGTCATTTTATCCGACAACAATTTCGTCACCGCCGAAGAGCTGGAAATTGGTACCGATAGCGACAAGTCCATGCCGCTGAATCTCAAGTCGGTACGAGAAGCGGCAGAAACCATCGCCATCAAACGCGCACTGACCTACGCAGACAATAACATATCAGAAGCAGCTAAATTATTGGGTGTTACCAGGCCAACCTTGTACGGTTTATTTGAAAAATACGGACTGCAAGCTTTGCTGCGTAATCATACTGATGAACACCAGAATTGACATAGAAGGCCTACCAGCGAGAACGGTTGATAATTGCAGGCTAGGGTTTTACGCGGCGGATTTAAACAGATAAATCAGATTCTCGACACATAAGAAATAACGCCGATTTGCTTTACCTGGCGCCCCCTCATATCGACAGGAACGTCAGTTGCAATATCCGAATATAAGCGAAAATCGTGTCGGTAACCCTCAAACCATAAAGAGTTTTCCAGCACTTGCTTTGTATTCAAATAATACAGCAGACGTGCACTTTGACGACTAGCATCGCCCAGTTGCTGTATATCTAAGCCTTGTTTCTTAATACTGTACGCCAGTGCCGGATCGGCTAACATATACCAATGTTTAATGCCCTGCTGGACGGAATAAACCGCCGCGGCTCGATACAGCCCCCACATTATGTCTCTATTGATATTGCGGTAATCGTGCAGAAAACTAATTTTGCGATTTTCTTCAGCTACCTCTACAGCCGAGTTTCTAAAAGCAAAGCGCCTTGCTTCCTTAATAACGCATAGCCTGGAAATTTCAACGGAATTTTTGTATCTGCCGTTTGGTAGCCGTTGATGTGAACTACTGCTTTCTTGAAACGGAAAAACGTGACCTTTGGGCATGACCATCCTCAGCCCGCCCAACCACTGCTGAGTATATTTATGCCTGACTAAAAAATGAACTGCGCTTTTATCCCATTCATCGATTTCTTGCTGCGCCGGAAACTGCTCCGTATCGTCAAAGCCCATTTCATCGCAATAAACCCGGTATCTGAGTTGATAATGAATTTTTTTACTTTCCGGCGTATCAGCTAAAAATACCTCGAAACAATGATCGAAAGACTGCTTCTGTCGATTCAAGATACACCCCACCCTATAAACAAATATTCATAACAAGTTCAAATAGCTATAGCCACTTTGTCTCGTTCCGCAGGTAAGGATGGTATAGCAAATCGAGTCAATTTCAAGCTAAATTGTAAAAAAAACCGACACTCGCTGATTAGGTTTTTTAATTTCCTCGTTCTATCTAGCTCGCATTCCAACGTAAATCCAGCGTAAACGGATAATCTTTATTGAACTCCTCACTCGGTAATTCCAACACGGTTTCGGTCGGCGTATGCCCGTGCTGCCAAAAACGACTAACCCTGCGTCCTTCAGCCTCGTAAGCATTAACTGGCAGCGTGTCGTAGTTGCGGCCGCCGGGGTGAGAAACATGATACGTACAACCGCCGATAGACCGACCGTTCCAGGTATCAACCAAATCGAATACCAGCGGCGCCTGGACACCGATAGAGGGATGCAAAGCCGACGGCGGGTTCCAAGCCCGATAACGGATACCCGCCACCAGCTCTCCTTGCTTGCCGGTGGCCTTTAACGGCACCCTGCGACCATTACAGGTTAAGGCATAGCGTTCACCCATCGCTCCAGTCAGCGACACCTGCAAGCGCTCCACCGAGGAGTCGACATAACGGGCGGTGCCGCTGCTGGTGATTTCTTCGCCTAACACGTGCCACGGCTCAATAGCCTGATACAGATCCAATTGCAGATCGTTAACCCGCAGACTACCGATTCTAGGAAACCGGAATTCCAAAAACGGCGCGAACCATTCCGTCTTGAATTCATAACCCGCAGCTTGCAGATCGCGCGCCACATCGTAAATATCGCTGGCAATGAAATGCGGCAACATAAACCGGTCATGCAATTGCGTCCCCCAGCGCACCAAAGGCTTCTTGTAGGGCTCGCGCCAAAACCAAGCTACCAGGGTTCGCAGCAACAGCATTTGCATCAAACTCATTCGTGCGTGCGGCGGCATTTCGAACGCACGCAACTCCAGGAGCCCAAGCCGTCCAGCATCGGTACCCGGCGCATACAGTTTGTCGATACAAAACTCGCTACGATGCGTATTGCCGGTCATATCCACCAACAAATTGCGGAACAGCCTATCGACCAGCCACGGCGCGGCCACTTCGCCCTCCGGCATCTGTTGAAAGGCAATTTCCAGCTCGTACAGGCTGTCATTGCGCGCTTCATCGACGCGCGGCGCCTGGCTGGTTGGACCAATAAACAAGCCGGAAAACAAATAGGACAAGGCTGGGTGATGCTGCCAATACGTGACCAAGCTGCGCAACAAATCCGGTCGCCGCAAAATCGGACTATCGGCGGGCGTAATGCCGCCCAAGGTCACATGATTACCGCCACCGGTCCCGGTATGCCGGCCATCCAGCATGAATTTCTCGGTGCCGAGCCGGGTCAACCGGGCCAGCTCGTACAAAGTGGTGGTGTTGTGCACCAGCTCTTTCCAACTGGCGGCAGGATGAATATTCACCTCTATCACGCCAGGATCGGGCGTCACCGGCAAACGGGTCAGACGCAAATCGTGGGGCGGCTGATACCCCTCTATTACCACCGGCATTTTCAAAGCCGCTGCCGTAGCTTCCACCGACGCGATAATGTCCAGGTAGTGTTCCAACTCGGTCGTGGGCGGCACAAATACAAATAAACGACCTTCACGGGCCTGAACCGACAAAGCGGTATGCGGCACCCATTCCGGATCGTGCGGCCTCTCATCATCGGCTGCGTCCATTTCGGTCGGATGTAGTCCCTGCTTGGCCATTTGACTGTAACGACGGCTAACTTCCGAATCAATATCGCCCAGAGGCTCCACCGGTTCATACAGGCTACGTTCATGGGGGTGATCGCGCTTTTCGAACGGCACCCAAGGCAAACAGTTCAGAGGTAAACGCAAACCCATCGCCGAATCGCCCGGCACCAGGAACATCGCCCCGCGGCGGAATTCCCAAGCACTGCTGTTCCAAGAACCGGCCTGATAGCTCCAATGCAGCGGCAACACATAGCCGACCGGCGCGCCGAGATCCGCGCTGAGCAATTTGGCCAAGCGCTGACGCTCTAAGTCGTCTTTCAAATCGACTTGCAAAGGATCCAGGTTTTTCGGTACCAATCCCTCCTGTAACAGGTAGTAAAGAGGATCCTCGAAACCAGGCAGAATGAACTCGCCAGCCACGCCCAGCCGTTTCACCAAATCACGGATAAATGCATCCGCATGCTTGAGATCGAATCCATAATCACGGGTCTCATCCGCCAATAGGGCCGGATTTTTCCAAATCGGTTTGCCGTCCTTGCGCCAGAAACACGCCAACTGCCAGCGCGGCAACGGCTCGCCCGGATACCATTTGCCCTGCCCGAAATACAACAGCCCGCCCGGCGCAAAGCTGTCGCGCAAACGTCTGACCAATTTTCCGGCCAACTTGCGCTTTTCCTCGCCGTCAGCATCGGTGTTCCATTCCGGCGCATCCATGTTATCGATGGACACAAAAGTGGGCTCGCCGCCCATGGTTAAGCGCACATCCCCGGCTTTCAGCTCGGCATCGACCTTTTCGCCCAGACGCTCAATGTCGGTCCATTGCTTATCGGTGTATGGTTTGGTAACCCGTGGGTCTTCATGGATACGGCTGACACGATTGGAAAAATCGAAGGTAGTCTCGGCCTTACCGATAAAGCCGCCGCTGACCGGCGCCGCACTGACATAATCCGCGGTACAGGCTAAGGGAATATGGCCCTCTCCGGCAAACAGTCCGGACGTCGGATCCATACCTATCCAGCCAGCGCCGGGAATATACACCTCGGCCCAGGCGTGCAGATCGGTGAAATCGTGGTCGGTGCCCGACGGGCCGTCCAGCGATTTCACATCCGCCACCAACTGCACCAAATACCCCGATACAAAGCGCGCGGCCAAACCCATGTGCCGCAATACCTGCACCAGTAACCAACCGGAATCTCGACAGGAACCCAACTTTTTTTCCAGGGTTTCCTCGCAACTTTGCACGCCCGGTTCCATCCGGATCGCATAGTTGACGACCTGATTCACGGCTTGATTGATACTCACCAGAAAATCGACGATGCCTTGCTTATCCCGCTTCAAGCCGGCCAGAAAACCTTTGAGCAAAGGCCCCTGCTCGCGAATTTCCAGGTAAGGCGCCAGCTCCTTGGCCAATTGCTCCGGATAGGAAAACGGATAATGTTCGGCGTACTCTTCCAGAAAAAAATCGAAGGGGTTGATCACCGTCATATCGGCAATCAGATCCACTTCTATCGAAAATTCGGTGGTTTTTTCCGGAAACACCAAGCGCGCCAGATAATTGCCAAACGGGTCCTGCTGCCAGTTAATGAAGTGCTTATCCGGCTTAATGGTCAATGAATAGGCACTGACCGCCGTCCGCGAGTGCGAAGCCGGCCTTAGCCGCAATACGTGCGGACCCAATTGGACCGGATGATCGTAGTGGTAACTGGTTTTGTGATTAATCGCTACTCTGATACTCATGCTGACACCGGACTGGCTGCTTCACTCTCTGCCTGTAACAAACGTAGATTTTCCTCTACCCCAGCGGCATGCGTTAATTCAGCAACATTCTGCTTTGTAAAGAAACCATCAAAATTACCAAAACGCTGCACGTACTCCACAATCAACGACGAATGCTCGGAAGCGCTGGAAAATATTTGCTTCAAGCCTTCTTCGCGTGAACCGATGACATCCAGCAGAAAGTCCTTACCTCTGGCCCGGATAGCCTGCACTACATAATCGATATTGGCCTGGCCGTTGATCTCACCGTCCGCTACTTCCAAAGCCACATGATGCAAGCGCGGTCCATAGTTGCGCACGAAACTCTCGGTCGGTGACGGCAAGCCCACCAGATGATTGACAAAATACGGATGATTGGCAGCGGTAAACACTTTGGCCGGACTAATGCGTTCCTCGGGATAATGAATGCTTTTGGTGACGTTGGTCGAAGAATTCTGATTGGCAATATCGTAGGACCCCCAATAGTAATAACTGGAGAGCGTCAAATATTCCAAAATCGCCACTTCCCGATTCTGGCTGTAAACCCGGGTAGCTAAATGATCGATGGGGCGGATCAGTTTATCCAGCCCTAATTCTTCCTGAATCTCCTTGGCTTGCAGGTAGCCGCGATTCACTTCGTCAAGGATAATGCTATTTCCCAAGGCATATACTCTGATGTCCTCCGGCGGCCTTTCCCAGTAAGCCACGATGTTGTGAGTATACGGCGACGGTTTGACGATGGCCATATTGCCGGGCAATTCCAGTTTGCGAATTTGATCCTGGTTAAAAAAGCGGATTTCCCTGGCTTTTTGCTGCTCGACCACTTCGTGCAAATTGCTGACCCGGAAAATTTCGCCCATATAGCGCGAGTTAGGCTTGTGGGCACCAATCGGATACACCTCGTTCAGACTGCGGAAAATGTCAGCCCGACCGGGTGCACGCACTTCCCGCACCAACAAGTCCGGCGAATTCATATCAATCCGCAGCACGTGAGTCCAATGGCTCTCGGACTGTAAAGTGACCAGATAGTGGTAAGGCGTCATCAAGGCCAATTCGCTGACATAGGCCGCCGAACAGCCTGGCTCCACCGTCAACATTAACGCATCGATTTCGCGGATCATTTCGGTCAGGCCGGTTCGATCCCGGTTTTCCAGCAACTTGACCAGAAACTCGTCAAACCAGGGCGAATTGGCCTTGTCGCCCTGCTTGGGGTGGATCAGTGAATTTATCATCCGTTTTCCTCTAACTCTATTTGTCCGCTAGGCTGAATCGCCAAAATTTTGCTTAAACAGTCGGTGCAGCAATACACTGTTTACACAAGGACTTATTCCGGTCCATTAAGAAAGGCCCGCTGAATTTCAACGCCGAGCGCGTTGTTACGCAAAATGAAATCCTGCAAAAACTGATGCAAGCCCGTCTTAAAAATGTCGGCCATCCGCCCGTAATGCAGCCGCGCATGATTTTCGCCGGCCAAGCGCAGACACTCCCGGCCCCGCTGCCGACACAGTTGCTCCAGGATAGGCGCTAGTTCGTCGTAGCAGGCATGCAAAGAGCGCGGCATGTCGTCGCGTAACACCAATAGCTCGGCCACTTTCCAGGGCTCGATGGTATCTCGAAATACTTTTTGATAGGCCTCGAATGCCGATACCGAACGCAGCAAGGAACTCCATTCGTAATAATCGACCTGACCCTCGGGAGCTTCCACGGCCGGCAACAGCAATTGATACTTGGCATCCAGCAGCCGGGCGGTATTGTCGGCCCGTTCGACAAAGCTGCCCAAACGCACAAACTTGTAACTGTCATCGCGCAACATGGTGCCGAAGGTAACACCGCGAAACAGGTGCGAACGCGATTTCACCCAATCGCAAAATTCGCTGATCTCTGCTTCTCGTAAACCTTGTCGAATCCGTTGCCTAAGTTCCAACCATAAGGCATTGACGGTCTCCCACATTTCCGAAGACATCGCCACTCGGACGGCACGCGCGTTTTCGCGCGCCGAGTTAAGAGCACTGACGATGCTGGAAGGGTTACGCTCATCCAAAGCCATGAACTGAATCACATTGACAGCAGTGTAGCCGGAGTAGTTTTTCTCGAAAGCCTCGATATCGTCGGCAATCTGCACCGGGGGTTTCCAGCGTGCGGCTTCGTCGTAGGCGCTATTGGCGACCAGTGACATCCGATAAGTCACGTCCAGCACCCGCGCCATATTCTCGGCGCGCTCGATATAACGGGCCATCCAGTAAAGATGGTCGGCGGTGCGGCTTAGCATGTTGAGTCTCCGTGCAATACCCAAGTGTCCTTAGTGCCGCCGCCCTGCGAGGAGTTCACCACCAGTGAACCTTCCCGCATCGCTACTCGGCATAAGCCTCCCGGCACCAGCGTGGTGGTTTTGCCGGACAACACAAACGGTCGCAAGTCCACATGGCGCGGCGCCACCCCTTGTTCAACCAAAGTCGGACAAGTCGACAAAGCCAGAGTCGGTTGGGCGATGTAATTGTCAGGTTCGGCCAAAATCCGCGCCCGAAAATCCTCGATCTGCTGTTTGGAGGACGTTGGTCCCACCAACATGCCATAACCGCCGGAACCCTGCACTTCCTTGACCACCAGTTCCTCCAGATGCGCCAACACATATTTCAAATCGTCGGGATTTTCCAGTTTATACGTGGGCACATTGGACAAAATAGGCTCCTCGCCCAGATAAAAACGCACCATCTCCGGTACATAGGTGTAGGTAGCTTTGTCGTCTGCCACTCCCGTGCCAATCGCGTTAGCCAGCGTGACGCCCCCATTGCGATACACCGAGACCAAGCCCGGCACACCGAGCATCGAATCTTCGCGAAACGCCAGCGGATCGAGAAAATCGTCGTCGATGCGCCGATAAATCACGTCAATGCGCTTTGGGCCTTCCGTGGTGCGCATGAACACTCCATTGTCCTTGCAAAACAAGTCCTGGCCCTCTACCAGCTCTATACCCATTTGCTGCGCCAGAAACGCATGTTCGAAATACGCACTGTTATAGGCGCCAGGAGTCAACAACACCACAGTCGGATCGTAAACACCGGGCTGCGCCACCGCCCGCAAATTGTTCAATAGCACCTGCGGATAATGCTCGACCGGCGCTACCGCATAACGGCGAAACAGTTCCGGGAACAGACGCATCATCATCTTGCGGTCTTCCAGCATGTAGGAAACCCCGGACGGTGTGCGCAGATTGTCTTCCAGCACATAAAATTCGTTCTCGGCGGTACGTACGATGTCGACGCCGGCGATATGTGCATAAATCCCACCGGGCACGTCCACGCCCTGCATTTCCGGCCGATACATCTCGTTTTCCAGAATGCTGGCGGGGACGATACCGGCTTTGATGATTTCCTGATCGTGATACAGATCGTTCAAAAACGCATTCAGCGCCGTGACTCGCTGAATCACGCCCGCCGACAACACCCGCCATTCCGTCGCGGCCAGAATCCGCGGCACCACATCAAATGGAATTAAGCGCTCAGCGCCGGCCTCGTCGCCGTAGACATTAAAAGTAATACCCACCCGCCGAAACAGCATTTCCGCTTCGCGGGACTTTTGCATCAACTGGGCATGATCGGTACTGCTCAACCACTCCGCGAAGGGTTGATACAGCCGCCGGACGCTACCGGTTGAGGTACGCATTTC
>Ga0160184_119177_pt1 | contig 11879 bp, 1 predicted proteins | sample met14sa_2_FD_114924 | JGI IMG/M metagenome (GOLD analysis project Ga0160184, IMG submission 114924) | Synthetic bacterial communities of pure cultures from sediment of Lake Washington, USA, under high oxygen condition - MT... | ecosystem: Engineered > Modeled > Simulated communities (microbial......
CGATGCGGGAACTTCTGTTACTTTGACAATGACGGTAACCAGCAACAATGCCTGCGCACCACAAACTCAAACGGCAACATACACAGTAATTGTGAATCCGTTACCAACTGCAATTGCCGGTGGAACACAAACTATTTGTTCGAATGCAACTGCAACGGTAAGTGGTGCTTCCGCAACAAACGGAACAATTGCATGGACTGAAAACGGAGCAGGAACTATTACCGCAGGCGCTACAACACTAACTCCTACTTATACCCCAACTGCTGCCGATGCAGGAACTTCTGTTACTTTGACAATGACGGTAACCAGCAACAATGCCTGCGCACCACAAACTCAAACGGCAACATATACAGTAATTGTGAATCCTTTACCAACTGTATCAATTGCAGTAAATCCGGGAAATAACATTTGCGCAGGTACCTCAGTTACTTTTACAGCTACTCCAGTTAATGGTGGAGCTACTCCTTCTTATCAATGGAAAGTAAATGGTATAAACGTTGGAACCAATATTCCAACATTTACTTCTACATCCCTTATGAATACCGATAAAGTAACCGTCGTGCTAACTTCAAGTACTGCTTGCACTTCTCCAGTTACCAGTAATTTAATTACAATGACTGTAAATGATGTTGTTGTACCATCTGTTAGCATATCAGCTTCCGCTACAACAATTTGCCCAGGCAACTCGGTAACTTTTTCTGCTTTGGCAACAAATGGAGGTACAACTCCTTCTTATCAATGGATGATTAATGGTATTAATACTGGCACAAATAGTCCTAGTTTTTCTACTTCATTACTTGCTGATGGTGATATAGTAACTGTTAGACTAACATCAAATGCTATTTGCGTATCGCCAATAACTGATATAAGCAACAGTATTCCAATTACAGTTAATCCCGCTACACCAGCAACTCCTGGAGTAATCTCAGGAACATCAACGGTGTGTCCTGGCATTTCAGGATTAACGTATAGCGTTGTTGCAGTAACCAACGCAACAAGTTATACTTGGTCAATTCCGACTGGATGGTCAATAACTGCAGGCGCAGGAACAAATTCTGTTACTGTGACATCTGGAAGCGCAGGACAGAATGGAAACATAAGTGTTACCGCTGGAAATAGTTGCGGTACAAGTGCTTCTGCCTCTTTAGCAGTTACTGTAAGTCCAGCAACACCCGCAACGCCAGGAGCAATAACGGGAACTGTTACACAATGTCCCGCATTAACAGGACAAATATATAGTATAACAGCAGTTCCTAATACTACAACTTATACTTGGACAGTTCCAACAGGATGGTCAATTACAGCAGGTGCAGGGACAAATTCAATAACAGTAACATCCGGTAATACAGGTCAAAACGGAAACATTAGCGTCACTGCAACAAATAGCTGTGGAACAAGTTCAGCAAGAACTTTGGCTGTAACTGTAAGTCCGGCAGCACCTGCAGCACCAGGAGTAATAACCGGAACTGGAACACAATGTCCGGCATTAACAGGGCAAACTTATAGTATTATTGCAGTAGCAAATGCTACAACGTATAACTGGACAGTACCAACTGGATGGTCTATAACTGCAGGTACAGGAACAAATTCTATTACTGTAACATCTGGTAGTACAGGCCAAAATGGAACTATTAGTGTTACTGCAACAAATAGTTGTGGAACGAGTTCAGCTAGTTCTCTTGGAGTAACCGTAAGTCCGGCAACACCAGTAACACCGGGATTAATTGCTGGAACACCGACTGTATGTCCGGCAATTATTGGATTAACATATAGTATAACAGCAGTTACTAATGCTACAAGTTATACTTGGACAGTTCCAACTGGATGGTCAATTACTGCAGGCACAGGAACAAATTCAATAACTGTAACATCAGGTAATACGGGCCAGAATGGAACTATCAGCGTTACTGCAACAAATAGCTGTGGAACAAGTTCAGCAAGAACTTTGGCTGTAACCGTAAGTCCAGCAACACCGGCAACACCAGGAGCAATATCAGGAACTGTTACACAATGTCCTGCATTAACAGGACAAACATATAGTATTGCTACTGTTGCAAATGCTTCATCGTATACTTGGACAGTACCAACTGGATGGACAATAACTGGAGGTGCAGCAACAAATACTATTACTGTAACATCTGGTACTGCGGGTCAAAATGGAACTATTAGTGTCACAGCAACAAATAGCTGCGGAACAAGTTTAGCTAATACTCTTGGAGTAACCGTAAGTCCGGCAACACCAGTAACACCAGGATTAATTGCTGGAACACCGACTGTATGTCCGGCAATTATGGGATTAACGTATAGTATAACAGCCGTTCCTAATGCGACGACTTATACTTGGACAGTTCCAACTGGATGGTCAATAACTGCAGGTGCTGGAACAAATTCAATAACTGTAACATCAGGTAGTACAGGCCAAAATGGAACTATTAGTGTTACTGCAACAAATAGCTGCGGAACGAGTTTAGCAAGAACTCTGGCTGTAACCGTAAGTCCAGCAGCACCAGCAATGCCGGGAGCAATAAGTGGCTCTATAGAACAATGTATAAGCAGAACAGGGCTTGTTTATAGTATATCCGCTGTTGCAAATGCTTCATCGTATACATGGACTTTACCGTCAGGTTGGAATATTACATCAGGTACAAATACAAATACAATTACTGTTTCAACATCAGGATCTGCGGTTGCTGGAAATATTACTGTGACTGCTAATAATTCATGCGGAACAAGTGGTGCTCAAACTTTTGCAGTTTCTGTAAATACTGCAATCCCAGCTACACCTGGACTTATTAATGGAGTAACCGTAATCTGTCCAACTAAAACACTAACATACTCAATAGCTGCCGTTTCTAATGCCAACAGTTATGTTTGGACTGTACCAACAAACTGGAGCATAACAAGTGGTCAAGGAACGACTTCAATAATAGTACAAGTACCTAATAATGCATCAAGTGGTTTTGTCTCAGTAATTGCTACCAATGTTTGCGGAAATAGCTCTCCAAGTATCTTGCAAGTAGATGTCAATACTAATGGAGGAGTATCTGCAGGAATTGACCGAATAGTTTGTTCAGGAACACCTCCAATAACTTTAGAAGGTTTAATTAGTGGTGTAATTAATAACCAAAATGAATGGGATTGGGTAGTTACTACCGGTACTATTAATTCGCCTAACTCATTGTCAAGTACTTACACGCTACCTCCAGGTTTCACCTCTGGAAACATTACAATAAGAATTGTTAGTAATCAAACAACTGTTGATTGCCCGGTAGTATCAGATGAAATGATTATCACAGTTCTTCCTAATCCTACAGCCAACATTAGTGTAACTGGAGCAAATCCAATTTGTAATGGATCTACATCTAATATAACATTCAATGCAACTCCTAATACAACTCTAACTTATACCGTTTCGGGTGTTGCCGGTTCATCAACAATAAATATTGGAGCAAGTGGAACAGCTACATTGACAACAGCGGCATTGACTTCAAACACAATATATACATTAACAAGTGTTTCCTATTCTTCAACTCCAACATGTATCCAAACTGTTTCAGGAACTGCAACTGTCACTGTAAATACAGCTCCAACCGTAAATGCTGGTGGGACTAATGTGGTTTGTCAATCACCTTCTCCTTCACCTATTACATTATCCGGAGCAACTCTTGGCGGAGGGGCCACAACTGGAGCATGGTCTATAACCTCAGGTGGCGGATTATTAAGTAGTACAGCACAAACCGCAACTCCCGCAACCGTTACCTATACTCCTGCTGCAAATTTCAGCGGAACAGTTATCTTGACTCTTACTACAAATGCACCAACAGCATGTTCTCCAGTAAGCGCAACAAGAACTATTACCGTGAATGCAACTCCAACGGTAAATGCTGGAGGAGCTGATATTGTTTGTCAATCAGCTACACCATCAGCCATTACATTAACTGGAGCAACTATTGGTGGCGGAGCTACAACTGGGGCATGGTCTATTACTTCAGGAGGTGGATCATTAAGCAGTACCCTCCAAACTGCAACTCCTGCAACAGTTACCTATACACCTGCCTCGAATTTCAGTGGGGTGGTAACATTGACCCTTACCACAAATGCACCAACTGCATGTTCTCCAGTAAGTACAACTAGAACCATCACTATAAATGCTGCTCCAACGGTAAATGCTGGAAGTCCTGATATTGTTTGTCAATCTCCAACACCATCTGCAATTACATTAACTGGTGCAACTGTTGGCGGAGGTGCCACAACTGGAGCATGGTCTATTACTTCTGGTGGAGGAACTTTAAGCAGTACCCTTCAAACTGCGACTCCTGCAACTGTTACCTATACTCCTGCAGCAAATTTTAGCGGAACCGTTACCTTGACTCTTACCACAAATGCACTTACTGCATGTTCTGCTATAAGTACAACTAGAACTATAACTGTCAATGCTACGCCAACTGTGAACGCTGGAGGCCCTAATACTGTTTGCCAATCGGGAACACCATCAGCAATTACACTAATTGGTGCAACCGTTGGTGGTGGAGCTACAACCGGAGCATGGTCTATCACTTCGGGAGGTGGATTATTAAGTAGTACAGCCCAAACTGCGACTCCTGCGACTGTTACTTACACTCCTGCTGCAAATTTCAGCGGTACAGTCACGTTGACTCTTACTACAAATGCTCCAACTGGGTGTTCTGTAATAAGTGCAACCAGAACCATCACTATAAATACCGCTCCAACGGTAAATGCTGGAAGTCCTGATATTGTTTGTCAATCTCCAACACCGTCTGCGATTACATTATCGGGTGCAAGTATTGGTGGCGGAGCTACAACTGGAGCATGGTCTATTACTTCGGGAGGTGGGTCATTGAGCGATACAGCCCAAACTACTACTCCTTCGACTGTTACTTATACTCCCGCGGCAAATTTCAGTGGAACTGTCACTCTAACTCTTACTACAAATGCTCTAAGTGGCTGTTCAGTCATAAGTGCTATAAAAACCATTACTATAAATGCTGCTCCAACTGTAAATGCTGGAGGAACTGTAACTGTTTGTCAATCAACAATACCGTCTGCGATTACACTTTCTGGTGCAAGTATCGGTGGTGGAGCTACAACCGGAGCATGGTCAATCACTTCCGGAGGAGGGACTTTAAGCAGTACAGCTCAAACGGTAAATCCTGCGGCCATTACTTATACTCCTGCTGCTAATTTCAGTGGAACTGTTACGTTGACACTTACCACAAATGCATTAACTGCCTGTACAATCGTAAGTGCTACTAGAACCATTACTGTGAATGAAGCTTCAACCGTAAGTGCTGGAATAAATCAAACTATCTGCTCAAATACTACAGCTACAATGGCGGGTTCATTTGGAGGTGGTGCTTCTTCGGCTACTTGGAGTACAAGCGGAAGTGGTACATTTAATAACAATACACCAACTGCAATTTATAGCCCAAGTGCAACTGATATTAATTCAGGCACAGTTACTTTAACGTATTCTACTAATGACCCGGCTGGTCCATGTACAGCAATAACCGCAAATATCATTTTAACTATTAAAAAAGCAGTTGCAATTACAAATCAACCTTCGAATACAAGTATATGTGCCAGTTTTCCTGCAAGTCTAAGTGTAGTTGCCATTGGTGATGGCTTAACGTATCAATGGTATAAAGGCGCTGCTCCTACTGGTACAGCAATAGTTAATTCAGCTAATATCTCGGGTGCGCAATCTGCTAATCTTAATTTCAACCAAGCAAGTTTAAGCGATGATGGTAGTTATTATGTAGTTATTAACGGAGCATCTCCTTGTGCTGCAGTTACTTCAGCACAAAGAACATTGAATGTAGATCAAGCGATTATAGTATCTTCTCAACCTGTTTCACAATCACTATGCAATGGTTCTAATGTTACATTTACCGTAGTTGCTGATGCAAACGGAGATCCTTTATCGTATCAATGGAGAAAAAATGGTTCAAATATTATTGGACAAACAGCTTCAACTTTAACAATCAATTCTATTGCATCAGGAGATGCTGCAAACTACGATGTAGTAATTTCAGGGCCAGCTGGTTATACATGCTCCTCTGTACAATCAGCAATAGCAACATTAATGGTAACACAAATTCCGACAGTATCAATTAGTTATACAGGAAATCCATTTTGTAAAAATAATACCGTTGCTCAACCTGTAACAAGAACAGGAACAAATGCCTTCACTGGAGGTACTTACTCCTACTCAGCTGTTTCTGGGGGACCAACATTAAGTTTAGATACCTCAACTGGAGCAATAACTCCTAGTACAAGTAGCGCAGGTACTTATACTATAACATATACAACCCCTGTTACTGGAATTTGTGCGCCTGTAACGGCGACTACAACAGTTACCATAACTCCAATTCCAACGGCAACTATCAGTTATACCGGAACTCCTTTTTGTAATTCATCAAGTAGTGCTCAAGCGGTAAATTTAAGTGGCACAAATGCCTATACCGGAGGAACCTATTCTGCTCCAAGTGGATTATCAATTAACGCAACTACTGGAGCAATTATTCCTAGTACAAGCACAGCAGGGACATATACAATAACGTACACTGGTCCTGCCACTGGAGGTTGTACGCCAGCTTCAGCAACTACAAGTGTGACGATAACTCCAATTCCAACGGCAACTATCAGTTATACAGGAACACCTTTTTGTAATTCATTAAGTAGTGCTCAAGCAGTAAATTTAACTGGAACAAATGCCTATACTGGGGGAACTTATTCTGCTCCAAGTGGATTATCCATTAATACAACTACTGGAGCAATAACTCCTAGTACAAGTACGGCTGGAACTTATACTGTAACTTACACCGGCCCTACTATTGGAGGTTGTGCTCCAGTTTCAACAACTACAAGTGTTACAATAACTCCAATTCCAACGGCATCTATCAGCTATACAGGAACTCCTTTTTGCAATTCGATAAATAGCGCACAAGCAGTAAATTTAACGGGAACAAATGCCTATACCGGAGGAACCTATTCTGCTCCAAGTGGACTAACAATTAATGCGACTACAGGAGCAATAACACCTAGTACTAGTACTCCAGGTACTTATACTGTAACCTATCGAATTCCAGCTTCTGGAGGTTGCGCTATCATAGCAGTTACAACATCGGTTACTATTAATCCGCTTCCTGTTGCTACGTTCAATTATGGTTCTGCAACTTTTTGCAAGAGTGCTACGAATCCATTGCTAACTTATACGGGAGGTGGAGTTGCAGGAGTATTTAGCGCGACACCTGCAGGATTGTCTATTAATTCCTCAACAGGAGCAATCAATTTGGCGGCAAGTACAGCAGGAACATATACAGTTACCAATACCATTGCAGCATCTGGTGGTTGTGTAGCGGTAACACATTCTCAAGTAATAACAATTCATCCGGTAACGATTGGTGGTTCAATAACTGGTTATTTTAGTGCTACTCCCACAATAATAAGCAATTTAATTACTGCCTGCCACTTAGGTAGTGGTACACTTACTTTAAGTGGTTTTGTTGGGAATATAGTACGATGGGAATACACTACTAATGGAGGCGTAACATGGGTGCCTATTGCAAACATAAGTGCTACAAATAATTTTACGAATATCAGCCAAACAACATTGTACAGAGCAGTACTTGATAGTGGAGCTTGTGGCTTGGCATATTCAGCTATAGCATATGTAAATGTCATTCCGCCAAATATCAAACCAGATCCTGTATCGGCATCACCTTCAACTTTATGCTTAGGAAGTTCCTCTTTATTTACATCCCAAAGTAGTTATGGTACAGGCCAATTTTTGCAAGGCGGAGATTTTCAAACAGGGCAATTGAATACGCAAGATCCTAGAGGATGGTTAGTAGATGGTTCTCCTGGAGGTTATACTGCATCTGCCAATAATACAAGTTCTAACCATTGGGCTGGTACAAACCCACATCCTTTTCCAGGCGGAATAATTTATGATTCTGGTGATCCAAAATTTGCAATTGCGAATGGTCCATTAACCACAACCTTACAAACACCTATATTTAATTCATTAGGTTTAACAACCTTTTCATTTGGATTTGACCAGGCCTATAAATTATTGGCTGGAGACCGCATACTCATTGAACTATCACTGAACGGTGGTGCAAGTTACACTGTTACATTACAAGATATTACCGGACCGGCTCAATCGGCCCTCTTTAATACCTTTGCGAATGACAATACTTCTTTCGATTTACAAAATTATATAGGTCAAACACAATTGAGAGTAAAATTCACTTTTATAGGTGCCAATACAAATAGTGCTTGGGCTTTAGATAATTTTAAATTTCCGGATGCACCACCAAATCAAACCATTGAATGGACTGATGAAGACGGAAATATAATTTCAACAATAAATACGGTGAATATAACACCTGTTTCACCAGGAGTTCAAGTTTATGGTGTTACAACTTTAATTAATGGATGTAGAAGTTCAGGAATAGACGGAACTGAATTTGTAACAGTTAATGTAAACTTTGCTTATGCTGGGAAAGATCTTGCAATTCCAGCTACAGATTGTGGAAATAATACGGTCACTCTTAATGCTTATGACAATAGACTTACCGCTGCACAAAATATAGCAAAAGGAGCTTGGGACAATAATTATGTAACCGATACTGCTATAGGTACTGGTGCCACTGGAAAATGGACCATTAAATCCAGTACTGCAATAAGCCCTTGTAATATAGCAACCTTTTTTCCAAATGATACTGATCCTAATGCTACGTTTACCGGTGATGCTGGAACTTATGTATTAACTTGGACTGCTGCCGGGTGTTCAGATGATGTTACTGTTGTTTTAACTGATTGCTCTACAATTAATTTCGATGGTACAAATGACAATATAACCTTCAAAGATAATTATGATTTTACTGCTCCATTTAGTATCGAAGTTTGGGTAAAACCCAATTCAGTAACTGGAACACAAACCATCTTTTCTAAACGCGATTCTAATAATCTGGCTACAGGTTATGATTTGAAATTGATAGGGGACAAAATTTCATTTAATTGGAATGGAACAGGAACAGTTGCCTCTAATTATGGCATTAGTACAAGCAGATGGTATCATATTGCAGTTACTTTGAGTGGTACAACGTATCGATTATATATTGATGGTGTTGAAGTGAAAAATACATCCGGATCATTACCGGCAACTAATGACTTTGATTGTATTTTAGGAGCGATGAATAAATCTGGAAGCCAACCTATAAGCTATTTTAATGGATGGATGGATGAACTCCGAATTTGGAATAAAGCATTAACTCCAGAACAATTGCATCAAATTATGAATCAGGAAATTAAAAGCAACGGAGCTACCGTTGCAGGAGTAATCGTTCCTGTAGATGTAAACGGATTATCATGGACAGCCGATTTATTAGGCTATTACCAAATGAGCTCCATTAGTTGTGGTTATCTCAATCCAACAAAAGGAACTGCCATAGGTAAGTTAAGAAATATTACCAGCATACAAGATCAAACCGCTCCAATACCATATACTTCAAGAGTTAATGGTCAAGATTGGAGTACGGATACTACTTGGACACACTTTAATGTTTGGGATGCGCCAAATAGCTTAGGAGTTGATAATAGTACTCCAATTGATTGGAATATTGTACAAATATCACATAACATTAATTCTGGAAATAAAGACATTACAGTATTAGGTTTACTTTCAACTGCCGGAAAATTAACAATGGCTGATCCTGTTGTAACTAATCCAATTGAAAATAATGACGGTCAAGGTTTATGGATTACCCTTTATTTATTATTGAACGGTAATATTGATCTTGTAGGTCAATCACAACTGGTACAAAAGAGATATTCAGCATCTCAATATGATGACAGTATTTTAGATGAAGCTAGTTCAGGATATATTGAACGAGATCAACAAGGTCAAAAAAACAGTTTCAATTACAACTATTGGTCATCACCGGTAAGTATTCAAGGAGGTTTAAATAATTCACCATATGCAATTGCAAATATCCTAAAAGATGGAACGGATTCTTTAATTCCGAATAGTATCAATTTTGATGACGGTCCATTTTTTGCAGATGTAGTTTCAAGTCCTATAAAAATTAGTAACCGCTGGTTATGGTCTTACAATTCACAAACACTAAATTCGAATACGGATCTAAATGATTATCATCAATGGAAATATGTTGGCAGTACCGGTCTGATAAAAACTGGAGAAGCGTATACTATGAAAGGAACCGGTGGTATTGCTCCAATCACAGCACTACAAAACTATGTCTTTATAGGAAAACCTAATTCAGGGACTATTACATTATCTTTACCTTATGACCAAACGTACTTAGTCGGAAATCCTTACCCATCAGCGCTTGATGCCGATGAATTCATAAGAGACAACTTAGCTGCTAGAAATGCACTAGGCAAAAATGTTTTTAATGGCGCACTTTATTTTTGGGATCATTTTGGCCTTTCAAACAATCACTATTTAGCTGAATATGAAGGTGGTTATGCTACCTATACCTTAATGGGAGGAGTTGCCGGTATTGCTGACAGTTCTTTGACTGGAACTGGAGCTGGTACAAAAGTACCGGAACGATACATCCCCGTAGCACAAGGATTTTTTGTTGATGCCTATTTAGACTCTGACCTATCAGGAACGATGATTCCAACAACAGTTGATGGTGGCAATTTAATTTTTAAAAATAGTCAACGAGTATTTGTCAAAGAAAGTGCAGGAAACTCGCTCTTTATGAAAACGATTGGAACAACAAAATCAAGTGCAAAAGGTTCAGATGTTGAAACTGAAACGAGATCAAAAATCAGACTCGGTTTTGACTCTTCAATTGGTGCGCACCGACAATTATTACTTGGAGCCGATAGTAACACAACCGCAATGTTCGACATCGGTTATGATGCTCCAATGTTTGATTTGAGTGTAAATGATATGTTTTGGGAAATTAATAATATTGAATATGTGATTCAAGCCGTTACTGATTTTAATGAAAATCAAGTAATCCCTTTAGGACTTACTGTAGGAACCGAAGGCAAAATCAAAATAAAAATTGATGCACTCGAAAACATATCTGGTACAACTCAAATTTACATCCATGATAACATAACGGGCATTTATCATGACATTCGTACTAGTGATTTTACCATTTCATTAGCCGTTGGCGAGTATAGAAACCGTTTCTCGCTTCGATTTACAAACAAAACACTTGATGTTGATGAGAATAATTTAAATGACGGACTTATAGTTTTATATTCCAATAATTATAAAGTCTTAATTATTCAAAATAAAGCTCTTGATTCAACCGTGAACGAGGTGCGTCTCTTCAATATATTAGGACAAGCTGTGGCAAATTGGGATGTGAAAAATGAAAATCAAACCAGAATTCAAATTCCAATCAAAAATTTAAGTTCAGGTATATACATCGTAAAACTGAAAACTTCAAAAGGAGATTACAGTAAAAAAATCATAATCAAATAAAATGTATGTTCCCAGTATTAGAATCCTATTCAATTAAGTGAATATTAATCTGAATTTTAATAAATTGGTTTAAATTATTATTTATATTTGAATTATAATTTTGGATTTATATCCAAATAAAAAATGAAAACCATTTAAATTTATACAAATGAAAAAGATAATAGCATGTATAGCAATCGCATTTCTAACTGTGAATCTTAGTGCGCAAGAAAGTAAAACCGCTACAAAAGAAAAAGCAAAAAAAGAATCCTGTTGTGCTAAAAAAGATTCTAAATCAAAAGCGATGAGTGCTGATGAAATAGAAAAATGCCAAGCAAAATGTAAGGCTGAAGGAAAAAAGTGTGATGCATCAGCAAAAGCAAGTGGTAAAAAATGTTAGCCG
>Ga0160184_106364_pt1 | contig 11833 bp, 8 predicted proteins | sample met14sa_2_FD_114924 | JGI IMG/M metagenome (GOLD analysis project Ga0160184, IMG submission 114924) | Synthetic bacterial communities of pure cultures from sediment of Lake Washington, USA, under high oxygen condition - MT... | ecosystem: Engineered > Modeled > Simulated communities (microbial......
ATCCGACATTGGCCGTCCATCGCCCCGACTTGACGGAAAGACATAGTGGCCGCCACCTGTGAGCGGTTGAACCATCTCAAGAATGGCGACCGCTTGCGTTGATAATGGCACAATGTGATGAAAATCTGTTTTCGATACATAAGGCCGCCACTCCCTCGCCACTAAGTCAACATCAGACCAAAGCATTTGCCGGATTTCGCCGGGTCGTTGAAACAGTAGAGGCGAAAGCCTGAACGCCGATTGCACAACAAAGGTACCCTGATAGTTGCTTATATCTCTGAGCAATTGCGCCACAAGTTTTGGGTCGATGATTGCAGCTCGGTGTTTAACCTTTTGGGCCGGTATCTGTTTGGCGACAGGTTGCGCTGGGTCGTATTCAGCAAAGTTATGGACAATGGCATAGGCAAATATCGAACTGATTTCAGCGTGGAGCCGGTGGGCCGTTTCAAGCTGCTGTTTATCAATCATCGGCTTTAGCACTGCCAATATTTCAGACGATTTGACTTCCTTGATTGGCTTATCCCCTAGCAACGGAAAGGCTAAGCGTTCAATCCTACTGTTTTTTTTGGTGTGGGTTTTTTCGCTGGTAAGGTGGGCGATAGAAGCCAGCCATTGCCGAGCAACATCAGCGAAACTGTTCAGGATCGGCAAACCTTCCCTAACCCGTTCGTCATTTGCCTTGGCAAGTTGCTTGGCTGCCTTGGCGTCTTTTCTGATTTCGCCTGGGTCTATACCGTTGGCTATTTGTTCACGTGCTTCTTCCGCCTTACGTCTGGCATTCTCAAGCGATGTATCTGGGTAAGCGCCGAAAGCGATTTTTCTCCGCTTGCCGTCGAAAGCGTAAACGAAACGCCAAAGCTTGCTTCCTGTTACTCCGACAAATAAGAACAATCCGCCACCGTCGTTGATGGTGTAATCCTTGTCTTTGGACTTAGCAGCCCTGTAGACCGTGTCTTTATTGAGATTAACCGCCATTTTGTTACCTTCGCCCCTTCAAATTGTTACCTTTTTCGCAGGCATTATAGGCACGGTAACAAAAAAGGTAACACTTTTAGGTGTATGTCCCTGTATCTAGCTGCATGTCGCTGGACAATAAAAAACCCGCTAAGTCAGATAACTTGCGGGTTTTTGTACTTCGTTGGGTTTCTTAAAACCCTTGTTTGGTACCGACGGGCGGACTTGAACCGCCACGACTTGCGTCACCACCCCCTCAAGATGGCGTGTCTACCAATTTCACCACGTCGGCTTTAATTGTTGCTAACTTATTTTGCCGCTGGCTTTTCGACTTCTTTGATAGCCGGCGCTGCAGGCAAAGTCGCATCCTGGATCGGCAAGCTGCCGTCTGCCGGCATGCCTTGCGTTAATGGTACATCAGACTTAACGGGTTCAGCAGCAGGTGTCGAATCCAATATGACGTCGGTTTTTTTACCTTGATAGCCACTTAACACGGCCAGGCCTAAGCTGGTAATAAAAAACAAGGTGGCGAAAATAGCGGTGGTTCTGGACAAAAATGAGGCAGAACCTTGCGCGCCGAATACCGAACCGGATGCGCCGCCGCCAAAAGTCGCGCCGGCATCCGCGCCTTTTCCTTGTTGCATCAGGACCAAGCCAACGATGCCTATACCCAGGAAGATGTGAATAATTATTATAATTTGGTACAACATAAAGACCTTAATCGGATGAGACTAAACCGAATGGCAAATCTGCAGGAAGCCTTTTGCATCCAGCGATGCGCCACCCACCAAACCACCATCAATGTCAGGCATCGCAAACAAGCCTTTTGCGTTATCTGGCTTGACGCTTCCGCCGTATAAAATTTGTACTTTTTCCGCGATTACCGGATTTCTATCGGCAATCCGTTGGCGAATGTACTTGTGTACTTCTTGCGCTTGCTCGTCGGTCGCCACTTTACCGGTGCCGATAGCCCAAACAGGTTCGTAAGCAATCACGGCGGTTTCGAACGCTTCGATGCCTGCGGCGGCAATCACGGCGTCCAGTTGCTCGTCAACAACTCGGAAGGTTCTGTCTTGTTCACGCTCTTCCAGTGTTTCGCCCACGCAAAGTACCGGGACGACACCTTTGCTCAAGGCTTGGCAAAAACGTCTGGCAACCGACTCGTTGGTGTCGCCGTAGTAGCTGCGACGCTCGGAGTGACCAACCAATGCATATTTGCAGCCGACTTCGCTCAGCATTGCTGCTGATACTTCGCCGGTATAAGCACCGGATGCTTGGTCGGCAACATTTTGCGCGCCCAATGCGATGGGGGATGCCGCCAATACGCTACGAATATCTGACAAATAGACGAATGGAACACAAACCGCTACTTCTTGCTGAACATTACCAAGACCGTCAGCTAAAGCTTGAGCAAGTTTTTGCCCATCTTCCCGAGAGCCGTTCATTTTCCAGTTACCCATAATCAAAGACCGACGCATTACATCCTCCGAGCTAAATAAGACCGCATATAATATCGAGTTAAGCCTTTTAGTTCAAGCCGGAATAGCTTTCTTGACATCGGCGGCCAGTTGGTTGGCAAACTTGACCACCTCGTCTTGATCTACACCTTCCACCATCACTCGGATCAATGGCTCGGTGCCGGAGGATCGCAGCAACACTCTACCTCGTTCACCCAGTTTTTTCTCTACTGCGTCCACGGCTTTTTTGATGCTGTCGATCTCTTCGATTTTGACTTTTTTATCGGTTTTGACGTTAATCAGCACTTGCGGGTATTTGCTCATACCGGATTTAAGCTCATTCAGGCTTTTGCCAGTACGTTGCATTTCCGCCAACACTTGCAAGGCGGAAACAATACCGTCGCCCGTGGTGGTTTTATCCAGACAGATAATATGTCCGGAGCCTTCGCCACCGAGCATACCTTTGTGCTCAGATAACATTTCCATCACATAGCGGTCGCCTACTTTGGCGCGCAGCAGAGGCACGCCGACGGCTTTCAGCGCATGCTCCATGCCAAGGTTTGACATCAGTGTACCAATCACGGGCCCGAACAATTTGCCTTCTTCCAAGCGCGATTTAGCAATGATGTAAATCAACTCGTCGCCATCGACAATTTCACCTTTGTGATCGACCATGATAATCCGGTCGCCGTCGCCATCCAGCGCTATTCCCAGATCGGCGCGGAATTCCAGCACTTTGGCAGCCAGATTTTCCGGCTTGGTAGCACCGCATTCGTCGTTAATGTTCAAACCATCCGGGTCGGCGCCGATGGTGACAACTTCGGCTCCCACTTCGCTAAAAACATGCGGTGCGATGTGATAGGTCGCACCGTTGGCACAATCGATAACAATCCGCATGCCTTTAAAATCCAAATGCGGCGGTACCGTTGCCTTGCAAAACTCAATATAACGCCCGGCCGCATCGCTGACCCGTTTGGCTTTACCCAGTTTTGCCGATTCCACCGTAGTCATCGGCGCATCCAGATACTGTTCGATCTGGTGCTCCACGTCATCCGGCAATTTGGCGCCATCCACCGAGAAAAACTTGATACCGTTGTCATAGTACGGATTGTGAGAAGCACTGATGACAATGCCGGCTTTTGCTCTCAAAGTACGAGTCAAGTAGGCAATACCAGGCGTGGGCATAGGCCCCAATAAACGGGTATCCACACCCGCCGCCGACAACCCAGCTTCCAACGCTGATTCGAACATATAGCCGGAAATGCGCGTGTCCTTGCCCACCAACACGAAACCACTGCCTTCCTTGGCAAAGACTCTGCCTGTCGCCCAGCCCAGTTTCAGCATGAAGTCGGCAGTAATGGGGTACTCACCGACTTTGCCGCGGATACCGTCAGTGCCAAAATATTTTTTTGCCATACTCAAATTCTCTTAACTAAATCCCAAAAAAAAAGAGAGGCCGGAGCCTCTCTCGCTTTTGCCGTTACAGCATCAGCCTTGCTCGGCTGCGCCTCCGATTGATGGGTCGGTATCTTTTTGATCCCAATGATCATTTTTGATGCCACCACTGGAAGACGGCGTATCGTCCTCCCAACCTTTCGGCTCTCTCACCGGTTTTCTTTCCATTAAATCATCGATCTGATATTTATCGATGGTTTCGTACTTCATCAAGGCATCTGCCATTGCATGCAGAATATCTTCGTTTTCTTTCAGAATCGTTTCCGCTCTTTCGTAATTTCTATCAATGATAGACCGGATTTCTTCATCAATGGTGTGTGAAGTCTCTTCCGCAACCGATTTATGCTGGGTGACTGAGCGGCCCAAGAAAATTTCGCCTTCTTCTTCGCTGTACGCCAAAGGACCAAGACGTTGCGACAAACCCCATTTGGTCACCATGTTTCTGGCCAGCTCGGTGGCACGTTCGATGTCGTTGGAAGCACCGGTGGACACTTGTTCCCAGCCAAAAATCAATTCCTCGGCAATCCGGCCACCGTACAAGCTGGAAATCATGCTATCGAGTTTACGTTTGCTAGCGCTATATTGATCGCGCTCAGGCAAGAACATGGTTACACCCAACGCACGGCCACGCGGCATGATGCTGACTTTGTAAACAGGATCGTGCTCAGGCACCAAGCGGCCGACGATAGCGTGACCGGCTTCGTGATACGCAGTCATTTTCTTTTCTTTCTCGTCCATCACCATGGAACGTCTTTCCGCCCCCATGATCAGTTTATCCTTGGCTTTTTCCAAGTCCACCATGCTGACTAAACGCTTGTTGTAGCGCGCGGCGAACAAGGCCGCTTCGTTAACCAAGTTGGCTAAGTCAGCACCGGAAAATCCTGGCGTACCTTGGGCGATATATTTGATTTTGACATCGTCCGCCGCAGGCACTTTTTTCAGGTGCACGTTAAGAATTTGTTCGCGGCCTCTGACGTCAGGCAATCCGACCACCACTTGACGGTCGAAACGGCCTGGACGCAACAAGGCTTTATCCAGCACATCGGAACGGTTGGTTGCGGCGATAACGATAATACCTTCGTGACCTTCGAAACCGTCCATTTCGACCAGCAATTGGTTCAAGGTTTGTTCGCGCTCGTCATTACCGCCGCCTAAGCCGGCACCACGTGAACGACCAACCGCATCGATCTCATCAATGAAGATAATGCAAGGTGCGTGCTTTTTGGCTTGTTCAAACATGTCACGCACCCTGGAGGCACCGACACCGACGAACATTTCCACGAAGTCCGAACCGGAAATAGTGAAGAACGGCACTTTAGCTTCGCCGGCAATCGCTCTGGCCAACAAAGTTTTACCGGTACCCGGAGGGCCAACCATCAAAGCACCTCGCGGCACTTTACCACCTAATTTTTGGTATTTTGCCGGGTCTTTAAGGAAGTCGACCATTTCCTCGACCTCTTCCTTGGCTTCATCGCAACCGGCTACATCAGCGAATGTGACCTTGTTTTGATCCTGATCCAGCATCCGTGCCTTGCTTTTACCAAAGCCCATCGCACCGCCGCGACCACCGACCCCGCCACCTTGCATTTGGCGCATGAAGAATACCCAGACGGCAATCAGCAATAAAATCGGCCCGAACGACACGAATATTTGCATCAGCATCGAAGGTTCTTCGGGAGGCTGAACGGATATTTCCACACCGTTAGCCAACAGATCGTCGATCAAATGCGGATCGTTAGGCATATAAGTCTTGAACTTATCGCCGGAGACCATTTTGCCTTTCACAGTATTATCGGAGATCGCAACCTGCTGAACTTGTCCAGCTTTCACAGCGTCGATCAATTGCGAGTATGAAAACGTCGCGTCGCTACGAATCGCCCGCGACCCGAAACTGTTGAATACAGCCATCAACACTACGGCGATGACCACCCACAAAATTAAATTTTTAATCATATCGCTCAAGTTACGCGCTCCGGCCTGGAATGGCCTCAAAATTTAAAAACCGAGTAATTGTATCAGGACTACTCGCATCCCACCGCCATCATAGCCCTATGAAAGGCGACTTTCGCAGTTTTATTTAAAACCTTTCGCCAAAATATACACTTCATTACTTCTGGCCCGTGAAGCTTTCGGCTTTCTAATCACCACACTGCTGAACTGCTGACGCACTTGATTATAGTATTCATCAAATCCGGCGCCCTGAAACATCTTGATCAAAAAGGTGCCACCCTTAGCCAAAATGTGTTGCGCGGCGTCCAGGGCCAATTCGCCCAGGTAAATGGCCCGTGGCTGATCCATTTCCCGGCTACCACTCATATTGGGGGCCATGTCCGACAATAACAAGTGCACCGGTTCGCCATCAAGCACTTTATAGAGTTGTTCAAGCACTTCGTCTTCCCGGAAGTCGCCTTGAATAAAATCCACGCCGTCGATAGGATCGATAGCCAACAAATCCAGCGCAATCACCTTATTTTTTTTACCGACGATTTTGCTGACATATTCCGACCACCCGCCCGGTGCGGAGCCTAGGTCGACTATATTAATACCAGGTTTTATGATTTTGTCTTTTTCTTGGATTTCTATCAGTTTGAATACGGCACGAGAGCGATAACCCATTGCCTGCGCTTTCTTGACATACTCGTCTTGGAAATGTTCCTGCATCCATTGCTGGCTACTTTTGCTGCGTGCCATATTTTCTATTCGTGTAAAATTGCCGGGTTTTTAAAGTTTAAGGAAACAGAGTGAATCCTATCCAAAAGAAAAAGCTGAAGGCCCTAGCTCACCCACTAAATCCCGTGGTGATTATCGGCCAGGCCGGCTTGACCGACGCAGTTATCAAGGAAATTAACGTGGCGCTGAACGCCCACGAACTGATTAAAATCAAAATTCGCGCCGAAAGAGACGAACGCGCAACCATCAGAGAACAAATCTGCGAGCAGACCAAGGCCGAATTAGTGCAATCGATTGGCCAAATTGCAGTTATTTATCGCTTGAACCCAAAAAAATAACGCCAATGGGGAGGCGTTTCCTCCCCATCAACCAATCAGCTTAAATATATTGAACCGAGATTATCTCGTACTCGATATCGCCGCCCGGCGCTTTTACCGTCACGACATCCTCCACTTCCTTGCCAATTAATGCCCTGGCAATCGGCGATCCCACGGAAATACGGCCTTCCTTGATATTAGCTTCATCTTCGCCGACGATTTGATAAGTCACCGTCTTGCCGGAATCAAGATCTTCGATTTCCACCGTGGCACCGAATACCACTTTGCCGTTGGCTTCGGTTTTTGTGACATCAATGATGTTGGCGTTGGATAATTTGCCTTCAATTTCAGCGATGCGGCCTTCGGCAAAACTTTGCTGTTCGCGCGCCGCGTGGTACTCAGCATTTTCCTTTAAATCACCGTGCGCGCGCGCCTCGGAAATAGCCTGAATGATACGCGGCCTGGTCACGGTTTTAAGCTCTTCCAGTTCGGCCCGTAATTTATTGGCCCCGACCACTGTCAGTGGAAATTTTTGCATTTACTGCTCCCCTTTTGAATTCAAATTCATCCGTTAAAATGTTTTATGCAAGTCCTGCAAGCAATTGACATCGCCGGCATCCAGCTCGCCCAAGGCATAGCAAGCAGCGCGCGCGCCAGCCATCGTCGTGTAATAGGTGACCTTGCGCTGCAACGCTTCACGGCGCATCGTAAACGAATCGGCTACCGCTTTGACCCCTTCGGTCGTGTTGACGATCAACTGCACCTCGCCGTTTTTGATCATATCTACAGTATTGGGCCGGCCCTCGTTAACTTTGAAAATTTCCTTGCAAGCAATGCCGGCTTCCTTCAAAACTCTAGCCGTACCACGGGTTGCGACGATTTCATAGTTTTTCGCGATTAACATATTCGCCAATTCGGGCAGCTTGGGTTTATCGGCATCACGAATACTGATTAAGACCTTGCCGCTGTGGCTCAAATCCACACCGCACGCACGTTGCGACTTGGCGAATGCCTCCCCAAAAGTCTTACCGACCCCCATCACTTCACCGGTGGACTTCATTTCCGGTCCCAACAACGGATCGACGCCAGGGAACTTAATGAATGGGAACACAGCTTCTTTCACCGAAAAATACTCGGGAATACGCTCTTCGGTAATGCCCTGCTCTTTCAGGGATTTGCCCACCATCACCCGCGCGGCGATTTTCGCCAGCGGATAACCGGTAGCCTTGGACACAAACGGCGCAGTCCGCGAGGCGCGCGGATTCACCTCTAAAACATAAACCGTCTCCCCCTGAATCGCAAACTGCGTATTCATCAAACCGCGCACACCCAACGCTTCAGCCATTTTTGCGACTTGCGCCCGCAACTGGTCTTGAATAGGTAACGGCAAATCGTAAGGCGGAATAGAACACGCGGAGTCGCCGGAATGCACGCCAGCCTGTTCGATATGCTCCATCAAACCACCGATCAACACGGTTTCGCCGTCGTAAATCGCGTCGACATCCATTTCCACGGCATCGTCCAAAAATCTATCCAGCAATACCGGCGAATCATTGGAAACGCTGACCGCTTCTTTCATATAGCGGCGCAAGCCTTCCTCGTTGAACACGATCTCCATCGCCCGCCCGCCCAATACATACGACGGACGCACTACCAGCGGATAGCCAATTTCCTTCGCGGAATTCACGGCTTGTTCAACCGAACGCGCGGTGGCATTGGGCGGTTGCAGCAAATTCAAACGCTCCAGCAATTTCTGGAACCGTTCGCGGTCTTCCGCCAAGTCTATCGAATCCGGCGAAGTGCCAATGATCGGCGCACCGGCCGCTTCCAAGGCCCGGGCCAGTTTCAACGGTGTTTGGCCGCCGTATTGGACGATAACGCCTTTGGGCTTTTCCAGTTCGATGATTTCCAGTACGTCTTCCAGCGTCAAAGGCTCGAAATACAGACGGTCGGAGGTATCGAAGTCGGTGGAAACGGTTTCCGGGTTACAGTTGACCATAATGGTCTCGTAACCGTCTTCGCGCAGCGCCAACGCGGCATGCACGCAACAGTAATCGAACTCGATACCTTGGCCAATGCGGTTCGGGCCACCGCCAAGAATGATGATTTTTTCCTTATCGGACGGATTGGCCTCGCATTCCTGTTCGTAAGTCGAATACAGATATGCGGTATCGGAAGCAAACTCCGCCGCGCAAGAATCGATGCGCTTGTATACCGGACGCACGCCTTTTTTGTGACGGACGCTGCGCACTTCGGATTCCTTGGTTTCCAGTAATTTGGCCAGACGTCTGTCGGAAAAACCTTTGCGCTTCAGCCGCAATAACTCGCCCGGCTCCAAAGTTGCCAGGGTTTTGGTGGACAAGGTTTTTTCGGTATTAATCAAATCCTCGACTTGCGCCAGAAACCACGGATCAATTTTCGACGCCTGATGAATCTCAGCAAAACTCAAACCACTACGGAATGCATCCGCCAAATACCAAAGGCGTTGCGGGCCAGGATAACGTAGTTCTTTGAGAATGGTGTCTTCGCTATTAGCGTCGTTCAAATCGGCAATTTCATCCAGACCATCGACACCCACTTCCAAGCCACGCAAAGCTTTTTGCAACGATTCCTGGAAGGTGCGGCCAATCGCCATCACCTCGCCGACCGACTTCATTTGCGTGGTCAGCCTGTCATTAGCTTGCGGGAATTTTTCGAAGGCAAAGCGCGGCACCTTGGTAACCACGTAATCGATGGACGGCTCGAACGACGCAGGCGTAGCACCGCCGGTGATTTCGTTACGCAATTCATCCAGCGTATAGCCCACCGCCAATTTGGCCGCGACTTTGGCAATCGGGAAACCGGTGGCCTTGGAGGCCAAGGCCGACGAACGCGAGACACGAGGATTCATTTCGATGACAATCAAGCGGCCGGTGTCGGGATTGATAGCAAACTGTACGTTGGAACCGCCGGTATCGACACCAATTTCCCGCAATACGGCCAATGAGGCATTACGCAGGATTTGATATTCCTTGTCGGTGAGGGTTTGCGCCGGTGCGACGGTAATCGAGTCGCCGGTATGTACGCCCATCGGATCGAAGTTTTCGATGGAGCAGATGATGATGCAGTTGTCTTTCGAGTCGCGCACCACCTCCATTTCGAACTCTTTCCAGCCCAAAATGGATTCTTCGATCAATAGCTCGCTGGTCGGCGACAAATACAGGCCGCGCTCGCAAATCTCGATGAACTCTTCGCGGTTATAGGCAATACCGCCGCCGCTGCCGCCCATCGTGAACGAGGGGCGAATCACGGTGGGATAACCCACTTCTTCCTGTGCGGCAAAGGCTTCTTCCATGCTGTGTGCGACTTTGGCTCTGGACACTTCCAAACCAATGCGCGCCATCGCTTCATTGAACAGCGCGCGATCCTCGGCCATATTAATCGCTTCCTTGGTCGCGCCTATCATCTCCACGCCGTATTTTGCCAATACGCCGTGTTTATCCAGCGCCAACGCGCAGTTCAACGCGGTCTGGCCGCCCATCGTCGGCAGGATGGCGTCGGGACGTTCTTTTTCGATGATTTTCTCAACGGTCTGCCAGTCGATAGGCTCGATGTAAATCGCATCGGCCATATCCGGGTCGGTCATGATGGTCGCCGGATTGGAGTTGACCAGAATCACCCGGTATCCCTCTTCCCGTAGCGCTTTGCAAGCCTGGGTGCCGGAATAATCAAACTCGCAAGCCTGACCGATGACAATCGGTCCTGCGCCCAGTAATAAAATCGATTTTATGTCGGTTCTTTTTGGCATATCACTCTGTATAAAACTTAAGCGGAACGAGGCTGGTTCATCAAATCGATGAAATCGTCGAACAAGGACTCGACATCTTGCGGGCCGGGACTGGCTTCCGGATGCCCCTGAAAGCTGAAGGCCGGCACGTCGGTGCGGGCGATGCCCTGCAAACTGCCGTCGAACAGCGATACGTAGGTGGCTTTCAGGTTGGCGGGCAAAGAGTCGGCGCTAGCGGCAAAACCGTGGTTTTGGCTGCTGATCATCACCCGGCCGGTTGCCAGTTCTTGCACCGGATGGTTGGCACCGTGATGGCCGAATTTCATTTTCTCGGTTTTCGCGCCGCTGGCTAAAGCCAATAACTGATGGCCCAAACAAATACCGAATACCGGCACTTTTTTGTCCAGGATGGTTTTGATCGCTTCGATGGCATAGGTGCAAGGCTCCGGATCGCCAGGACCGTTGGATAAAAACACGCCGTCGGGATTCATTGCTAACACTTCGGCGGCGGGCGTTTTGGCCGGAACGACCGTGACCTTGCAACCGCGGTTGGCCAACAAACGCAGGATATTGCGCTTGATACCGAAATCGTAAGCCACTACATGCTTGGTCAAATCAGGCGCTTGTTGATGACCTTCACCCAGCTTCCAGACGTTTTCGGTCCAGACATAGGCTTGGGCGGTAGTCACTTCCTTCGCCAGATCCATACCTTTCAAGCCTGGAAAGCCTTCGATGGCCTGTTTCGCAGCGTCTAAATCAACCGACTCACCGGCCATGATGCAACCGCGTTGTGCGCCTTTGTCGCGCAGCAAGCGGGTTAATTTGCGGGTGTCGATGTCGGCAATTGCCACCACGTTGTGCTCGCGCAGATATTCGGGCAGGGTTTTCGCGTTACGCCAGCTGCTGGCCAGCAAAGGCAAATCCCGTATCACCAGGCCGCTAGCAAACACTTTGACAGATTCGTCGTCTTCAGGATTAGTACCGACATTACCGATGTGCGGATACGTCAATGTGACGATTTGCCGTGCGTACGACGGATCGCTGAGAATTTCCTGATAGCCGGTCAATGCCGTGTTAAAAACCACTTCTCCCACGGAACAGCCGTCGGCACCTATCGAAATGCCGTGAAACACCGTCCCGTCTTCTAGTACCAGTAATGCAGGTTTGTTCAAGATTGGCCACCTTAGATGTAGAAAACGGGATAAATCTTGCGA
>Ga0160184_112300_pt1 | contig 11787 bp, 5 predicted proteins | sample met14sa_2_FD_114924 | JGI IMG/M metagenome (GOLD analysis project Ga0160184, IMG submission 114924) | Synthetic bacterial communities of pure cultures from sediment of Lake Washington, USA, under high oxygen condition - MT... | ecosystem: Engineered > Modeled > Simulated communities (microbial......
TGATTAGATTCCTAAAGCATATTTTTAGTGGTCCCTGGCGTGTGCGTCTGGCGTTTCCCCAGCGCAGCTTGCAAGCCATCGAAGCGGCGATTGCTGATAGCGAAGCATCGCACTTGGGTGAAATCCGTTTTGTCGTGGAAAGTGCGCTGGAGATAGGCGAGTTATTGCAAGGGGTTACGCCGAGACAACGCGCGCTTGATGTATTTTCACAATGCCGAATCTGGGATACGGAACACAATACCGGTGTGCTGATTTATTTGCTGTTCGCTGATCATGATGTCGAGATTGTCGCTGATCGCGGAATACATGCCCGAGTTGGCGAAGCAGCTTGGGCGAGGGTTTGCAAACAGATGGAAGCGCAGTTTAGGGCAGGTCGATTCGAACCGGGCGTGATCGAGGGGATTGCCCAAATCACCGCGCAATTGCAACAGCATTTTCCGGCGTTAAATAAAGAAAATCCTAACGAAATAGCTGACACGCCGCTAGTTCTTTAAGCCATTTTTTGCAGCGATTTTCTGTTGTTTTTTAAGTGTCTTTCTCTTGAATTTCTTGTGGTCTAACACCATATTGGCATAGAACCGTTCAGGTTTTTACATGCAACAAAGAGGAGAATCGACATGAGTAACTTAAGCCCATTTGTTAGTCGCGGTCTGTTTGACGAACTGTTTCGCGATGTCAATCCAGGTTATTACATCAAGCCACTACATGGGGATGGTTTGCCCGCGCAGATCAAGGTTGATGTGAAGGAAAACCCGGGCGAATTTATCGTCCAAGCCGAAATTCCGGGTGCCGGCAAAGAGAATATCCATGTGGATATCGACGGCAATGTGGTTGCCATCCGTGCGCAAATCAGCCAACTGGACTCGGAAAATAAAGACGATAAATTGCTGCGTAGCGAGCGCTATTTCGGTGAAGTGTCGCGGAGCTTTCAACTATCCGCGGAGATTGATGAGGAAGCCAGCAAAGCTCGTTACGAGAACGGCATACTGACGCTGAATCTAGCGAAAAAACTGAAAAAAAGCGGACAACGGATGACTATCGATTAGGCGCTTAGGGCCAGCCCGGTCCAAGATGCTATCGCCCTGATCCTGTCGAGGGATAGGCTAGTTCTGACGTCGACAGGATCAGGGAAAACGGAATATCTGTTTGGGGCGTCGTTAGTGCTTCAGATGCGTGATGATTGTTGATCAAACGTCAATAGACCACTTGCGCCAAGCCCAAACCAGCAAGATGGTAAAAACCCCGAAAACGCCTAAAAACACGCAAAGAAGGTGCAGGAAGCCGAGCGGTAAAAAATCCAACAGTCCGTTGTTACTACTGAATGGTGCAAACGGCTGCATGTCTGCATGCATCATGCTGTCCAAGAGTACATGAGAAAACGTGCCGATAAACGCACCAGCAATGGCCGGTGCCCACGGCATGTCGGCTTGGATTCTTAGCCAACGTAGATATTTTGGCTCAAGCCCGGCATTCCAAAACCGTAATAGGAAAACGCAAAACGGTTTGCCCACTAGCGCGGAAAAGCCGCCGATGCAGATGGCGCCAAGGTAGGAGTGAGTCGCGCCGTGTAAAATAATATCGCCGCGAACCATGCGCACCAATGGTTCTATGTCCATCATCACCTGTGCGAATCCGAACACCGTCAAGCTGAAATATTTGCCGAAAACCGCTTTAATTGCCGTGCCGGGTCCAATGTGAAAAGGCGTGAAAGGCATGGAATTTCAGATGATTGCGATGGGAGAAAACTTACGGGTACGTCGAGATGTACCCGTGAACATCAATGCCGGATCAATAAACGTCTCTGACGTAGCGTTTGTCTTTTTTCAATTGGTTGACATACTCAACCGCCTCGACCAAAGTTTTCTTGCCATGCTCGCGAATCACGTCGTGCAGGGCTTGATCGACGTCTTTGGCCATCCGGTAAGCGTCGCCGCACACGAAGAAGTAGCCGCCTTGTTCCAGCCAGGCATACAGTTCGGCACCGTGCTGTTTCATGCGATCCTGTACATAGATTTTTTCCGCTTGGTCGCGCGAGAACGCTAAATCCAGCTTGGTCAGCAAGCCGCTGGATTGCATCGCTTCGATTTCCTCGCGGTAGATAAAATCGGTCGAGGCGTTGCGGTCACCGAAAAACAGCCAGTTTTTGCCGGGGGCTTTGCGGAATTCGCGTTCTTGCAGAAAAGCACGGAACGGGGCGATACCGGTGCCGGGTCCAACCATAATCATGGGCAGGCTATCATCGGCCGGTACGCGGAAGTTATTATTGGGGGTGAAGAATATTCGTACATCGGATTCTTCATTCACCAAATCCGCCAGATAAGTGGAGCAGACGCCTTTATGTTGGCGGCCATGCGCATCGTAACGCACGCTGGCGACGGTCAAATGCACGCTGTCCGGATGTTTCTTGCCGCTTGAGGAGATGGAGTAGGCGCGATGTTGCAACGGTTTTAATAAACGTAAAAATTCGGCGGCCGAAAATTCCACGCCGGGGAATTGCAACAGCAGATCGAGTATGTCGCGGCCCCAAAGGTAATCGGCCAGTTTTTCCTTGTCGCCGGACAGCAATAATGCGTTTAACTCTTGATCGCCGGAACGGCTGGCGATTTCTTCAATCAGTTCTTTGCTGGGTAATTTGATCTCGAAATGTGTGCGCAACGCATCCGACAGCTTCATTAATTCGCCATTGACCGGTTCGTCTTCCGCGCCGGTGCAGCCGATGGCTTTGACGATTTGCGCTACCAAGTCCGGGCAGTTGGTCGGGATCACGCACAATGCGTCGCCGGCTTCGTAACTGAGGCCGGAGCCATTGATAGAAATTTCGTAATGCCGAGTTTCTTTCGACGAATCCAATGCCGTGACAATGCGGTTGACGCGCATTTTGGCTGGGAATGGGTTTTTGCGGTTGTAAACCGATTTAGCCGCCTGGGTTTCGGTATCGACAACCGCAATTGTGCTGGCGCCTTCCGCCATCAACGGAATCACTTCGCTGAGCCATTTTTCCGCTGGGGCTTCAAAATCCACATCGCAGTCGACGCGGTCAAACACGCGCTTGGCACCCAGAGCTGCCAGTTTATTATCCCAGTCTATGCCGGCCTGGCAGAATAAATCGTAACTGGTATCGCCGAGGGCCAACACCGAATAATTAACGTTATCCAAGCGCGGCGCGGCATCACTATTGGCCGCTTCCCAAAGCATTTCGGCATTGTCCGGCATAGCGCCTTCGCCGTATGTGCTGGTAACGATCAGCAAGTATTGCATTTGCGGCAATTGGCCGATTTCGACTTCATCCATGCTTTTGACGACCGGTTGCAAGCCATGTTTTTTGGCTGCATTGGCGGCGTCGTTAGCCAGCGACTCGGAGTTGCCGGTCTGAGTACCATAAAGAATGTGCAAGGTGCGGGCGTTCGCTTGATTGACACTACCGGCGCTTTGCAACATATGGCTATGCATGCCGGCGAAAAAACCGCCAAGCCAGGCGCGTTGAGTATCACTAAAAGGGGCGTTTTGCGGGATAAAAGGTGCTTTCATTTCATTACCATCTGTGGACAGGTGTCAGGTTGTCCAGTCACTGTATTTGGTTCTTGCCAAGTGGCGCGAAGGGTGCGTGAAGCACCCTCCCTCAGCTCAGGCAGACGCGCTTTCCAGCATGTCTTTCACAATAGACAGGCTTTCCAAGCTCGCCAGATTTTTATCGATAGACGGCAGGCCGGCCAACGCTAAACGGTTGAATCTATCTTGTTCGATGATCCAGGCCGTGGAGCCTATCGAGTAAATGCTTTGCACGTCGCGCAGCATTAGCGTGGTTTTGTAGTCGTTCAGGCGTTTTTCCGCCATCAACGCGGCTAACTGACCATCATCGTATTGGCTGTAAGCTTCGCGGATGTTTTTAATCAGCGCATCTTGTAGCTTGCGCGGACGTTCCATCACGAGCTTGTAGGCATGTTTATCAACTAAGGCTTCAGTAGCCGGTTGGCCGGCTTTAGTTAACTGATCGCGGGCAATTTGCTGGGCTTTATCGATCACCGCATAGCTGTTGATCAATTTCAAGGTCAGATCGGTGTCGGTTTCGCCGTAACCCGGAATGGCGCCATCGAACAATGGTGTATTGTGTTTGTAAGCCTGTTTGATTTGCTCGATTTGTTTTTGCGCAAATGCCACCGACAACTCTTCGATCATCGCTTTGCGATCCAGCGCTTTGCTTAGGTATTCCGCGGTTTGCGTGCGATTTAACCAGAGCGGCAACGCAAATTTGAAGTGCCGACGCTCGTTGGCCCAATTAGCCAGGATAGCCTTGGCTTTTTCCGAGTCGGTATGTTCAACATGTTGTTCCAGCATGTACAAAATAAATTGCTCATGGCTGCTTGCTAGGTCGTTGTCGTCGGTCAAACTGTGTATGGATACCGAGGTATCGTCATACAAATCATTTAAACGATTGTCTGGATCGTATTGGTAGGCGTTGCCGCCCGACATGCCGGTGCAGAAGCCTTTACCAAAGCCGCCCAGATTCAATACCGCGCCGTTAATCATGTATTCGCAGGCAAAATCACCGACGCCTTCGACAACCGCCATCGCGCCGGAGTTACGCACGGCAAACCGGTCGCCGGCTTCGCCATTGATAAAGGTTTTGCCGCCGGAAGCACCGAACAGCGCAAAGTTACCGATCAACACGTTCTCGCCAGGTAACTGGGAGCCGCCACCGGGTGATTTGATGACGATGGTGCCGCCGCAAGCGGTTTTTCCGACACCGTCGTTGCAAGTGCCTGTATGCTCCATACGCATGCCGTCGTTGTTGAACGCGGCATAACTTTGTCCCGCCGAACCGTGGGTACGGACGATAATCGTATCGTCGGCTAAATAGCGGCGACCATGTTGGTTGGTATAGATGATGTTCGATTTAGCGACTTGCTCAGGGCTGAGTGCATAAGCCAACAAGCGTTCCAGGTCGACTGCGGTTTGACCGCCGACGGTTTTGTTACGGTTGTTCAGTTTGAATTCGTCGCCTTCGACAAGCACTTGCTTTTGACCTTTTTCGAACAAGGCCGATTTAACGCGGGCAAAGATCAAATCGTCGATGGCGAAATCTTTTTCCAGATAAATCGGTTTCTCAATTTTGACAACCGGTACTTCCGCCAGCAGTTTTTGCAGGTGGATTTGGCCGACCATGCTGGGATGATCGATCAAATGCAACAACTCGGTTTTACCGCGAATTTCCTGCAAACTGGTGTAGCCTAAGTCAGCCAGGATTTCGCGTACTTCGTGGGCCAGGTTCATAAAGAACTGCGCCAACACGCGCGGGTCGCCCTTGAATTCCTCATGGGCGGTGGTTAAACCGGCCGGGCAGCGGATGTTGCAGTTTTTCGCCATAACGCAACGCAACATCATTAAAGCGGTGGTGCCGAACTCGAAGGAGTCGCCGCCTAAAATTGCAGATTTAACCACGTCAGAACCGTTTTGGTGCGCCGCGCTGCAACGTAAAATAACTTTATCGCGCAAACCGTTAGCAGCCAGCGCTTGATGCACTTCGGCGATACCGATTTCCGGCGAACGGCCGGTGTTTTTCAAGCTGGTTACCGCCGCCGCGCCGGTGCCGCCGGTGTTACCGGCCACGTTGATCACGTCTGCACCGGCTTTGGCGACGCCGACCGCGATAGTGCCTATGCCTTCCGAGGATACTAATTTGACAACCACGCGAACGCGGGCCGCTTTGGCATCGTGAATCAATTGGCCCAGGTCTTCGATGGAATAAGTATCGTGATGCGGCGGCGGGCTGACCAGTTCTACTTTGGGTGTGCCGCCACGCAGCGCAGCAATTTCCACCGATACTTTCGGTGCCGGTAATTGACCACCTTCGCCGGGCTTGGCGCCCTGGCCGATTTTAATTTCGATTTCTTCCAGATTCGGATCGGCGAGATAGCCTGCCCAGACGCCGAAGCGGCCGGACGCGAATTGTTTGATTTTGCTAGAACGAATCGTGCCAAAGCGGCTGGAGTGCTCGCCACCTTCGCCGGAGTTGCTCATACCACCGGCTATGTTGGTGCCTTGCGCCACGGCTTCGTGGGCTTCGGCCAGCAGTGCGCCGTGACTCATCGCGCCGGACGCGAAAGTCGGGGTGATTTGATGGGCAGGTTGCACCTGATCCAGTGCTATCCGCGAGCGGGCAGAGCGCACGTTGCTCAAATAGTGGTAAATCAGGCTGTCGCTGTCGTTCGCCCGCAGACTGATACTGTCGTTATCCAGGTTTAAACCAAAATCGTTGCCGGCAAAACGCGCTTTCAGATGTTCTGCTAGTTGTTCCAGACGCGCTTTGCTTGAGTTCTCGGTAAAGCGAATGTTGAACACCACGCCATTGCTTCTCTCGACCTGTAAGCCGCGGATCATGTAATTGTTGTTACCGTGCAAATCCTGGCTGCCCAGTAGGCGATCAAAATCGGCTTTGCTATTAGCGCTGCTGACATCGGCTGGGAACTCCATCACATCGCGCAAAGCAGCGGGACGGTTCGCGCGTTCCTGAGCCAGATTGTGGGTAAAGCTGCGATAGGCCGGCGTAATGCCGAAAGCGTCGATTTGCTCGGGTGTGCGTTTTTCGTAGCCGAAATCCAAATAGGCGGTATCACTGGCTTCCGGCGCTTGTTGTGGCGCTATATACATGATCGCTTCATCGGTCATGTTGATATATTCTCGCACCGCCGTATTGCCAAACGTGTGGCCGGCGCCTTCATTCCGCTCTTTGAATAATCCAAGGAATGGAATATCGCTTTCGCTGGTTACGGATAGCGCCTTATGGTGCCATTCCGTTGCGCTGGCGGCTATGTCGCTGTAGCGAACACCGCCCACCGAGGCATTAATGTTGGGGAAATACGGTTTCAGCTTTGGTTCGTCAGTATCCAGGTAGTTGGATTCGAAAAACTCCCCGCCAATATAGCTTTCCGCTGTACACAAGCCGAATTTGCCCATGGTTTTCATCAGCGATTTTTCGACGCCTTTTTGAAAACTGTACAGGGCTTTTTGTTGCGCGGTTACATCGGCATATTCGGTAATTACCCGGTTATGCACGCTGAGCGGGCAGATCGCGGAGGCACCGAAGCCCAGAATGGTGGCGACGTCATGCGGGCTGGCTGCCTGGCCGGTTTCCATGATCAGCGAGCTGTTAAAGCGCAGACCATGTTTGACCAGATGCTGGTTGGCCGCAGCAATGGCGAGCAGCGCCGGGAGAGCTGCCTGGGATTTGCTGATGTTGGCATCGCTTAAAATGATAATGCCGGTATTGTCGCGCGCAGCTTGTTCGACTTGTATGCATACCGCTTGCAAGGCTTGTTCTAAAGCCAGTTCATTTTGCGCGGCATTGTCAAAGTTCGGAGTGTATAGCGCCTCAATAGTCGCGGTTTTTACCTGGCTTTGTCTGCGAATCTGCTCCAGTTGGGTGCGTTGCAGAATCGGCGATTCGATCATCAGCTGTTTGCTGCTTTGCGGCGCAAAAGTGGGTTTGGCGCCCAGGGCCACGCGCAAAGTCATGCCGTCGCTTTCCCTTAGGGAGTCCAGCGGCGGATTGGTCACTTGCGCAAAGCGTTGGCTGAAGTAACGCGACATACCGCCTTCAGACGCGCTCAAAGCGTTCGGCGTCAGGCCGTAACCCATCGCGGAGACTTTTTCCAAGCCGGTTTGCAGGATAGGGTCCAGCAAAAACTTAAAGCTTTCCTGGTTCAGCGAATAAGCTGTGTGACGTTGGTCGATATTCAGTTCATGCTCGTTACTGAGTTCCGAAAGCTCTACTTTGGGCAATTCGCTGATATGAACGCAGCTTTGTTTCAGCAGCGCTTTGTAGTCTCTTTCCTTAGCCAAACGTTCCATCACTTGATGGCTGTTGTAAGATTCACCGGTGCTATGGTCGAAATACAGCATGCCGCCTGCTTCGATGCGGCCGCGTTTGAGCACTTTTTCCGGTGGAAAATCGATCTGGCCCGCTTCGGACATCACCGCCAGATACTCTGCGGTTTCGACCGAGCGCAATGGTCTTAAGCCCAGGCGGTCCAGGCGCGCACCGACGCGAATGCCGTCATTGAAGATTAACGCGGCCGGGCCGTCGTTTTTCTCTTCGTACAGGCTGAAATATTCCAGCATCGCGCGTACATCTTCCGATAGGGTGCTATCGTTTTCCCAAGCCGGTGGCATCATCGCCAAAATAGCGGTGACAATGTCCAGTTGATCTTCGTTGATGCGGCGGGTCAGGGTTTGATCCAGGCGGCCGGAATCGGATTGGCCGCAAGGAAACACCACATGTTTGTTGTTTTGCCGAGCAATGGCGTTTTCGCTGAGGCGGTTTTTCTTGTCGGTGTTCAGCTCGCCGTTGTGTGCCATATACCGAAAAGGCTGCGCCATCATCGTCGCCGGTGCGGTATTAGTGGAAAAACGGGTATGGAAAAACAGCGTACTGATTTCGTGGTCCGCGTCGTACAAATCGACAAAGTAGGGGATGACTTCGAATGAGTTCAGGCGGCCTTTGTAAACTTGGGTGCGGGAACTCATGGATAACGGGTAAAAGCCATTCAGTTCCGGGCGAGTAAAGCCATGGGCTTCAATAGTCAGCAGCGCAGACTGAATATGTCTTTCAAAAGCCTCGTGACTGGCATCTTTGAGGGATTTTGGTCGACCGAAAATGACCTGTTTAATCGGTAATTGCGCGCGCAACGCTGCGGCATTCAACACAGAACTGTCAACCGGCACTTCCCGCCATTTGATAATCGGCAGATCGAATTCCAGAAATTGTTCTTCGACTAGTTTTTGTGCCTCAGAATCGTAATGCGCGTGATCTTCCGGGAAGAAAAAGTTGGCTACGCCGAATTGCCCCAGTTCCAGGTCCGCATTCCCTGTGGCCTTACGGAAAAACTTCAGAGACAAATCGATATTAACGCCAGCGCCGTCGCCTATGCCTTCCGCGCTCATGCCGCCGCGATGAGGAATAGTACACAAGGCTTCGTGTGACTTGACTAGGAGCTCGTGAGTCTGTTTGCTGTCTTTGCGGGTGATAAATCCAACACCGCAGCTGTCCTGGGAAAGATCAGCGTCGTAAAGCATGTGTATTGCGTTAATTTTCTGGGCGTTTTTAATCATTGCTATCCAGATCCTCTCATACTGAATAAATGCGCTAGCCGGTATTTTCCTTACCGGTAGTGCCGTTTATGGTTTTTCTGCCTGCTGCGTGTTAGAGTCGTCCCATGCGGCGAGAATCCCTGATTAACTTCGGAATTTCAGTTGGCGAAACTTTGTAATTCTACCATGTGGCGCGGCCTCTGTCATTCCGTAAAGCCAATGGCGGCGTCGTTCTCTCGTCTGGTCTCTAGTTTTAAAACTTTGTGAAGAAATATGAAAGAACAATTTGATGTGGTGATCGTCGGCGGAGGGATGGTGGGTGCCGCCGTGGCTTGTTGTCTGGGTGGTAGCGAGTTAAAAGTCGCTGTGATAGAAGCGCAGGTTCCAGAAGCTTTTGCCAGCGATCAGCCACATGATTTAAGGGTTTCGGCACTCAGTATTGCCTCGAAAAATATTCTCGAAGCAGTAGGCGCTTGGGAAGGCGTGACATCGCGGCGTTATTGCCCATTCAAGCGCATGCGGGTTTGGGAAACCGCCGGTGATACCACTTTTAATAGCGATGACATTCGCTATCCCGAGCTGGGCTATATTGTCGAAAATCGCATCACCCAGCTGGCGTTACTGGATAGGTTGCCCCATTTCGACAATATCGAATTGTTGATGCCGCAAACCATCACCAAGATCAATTACGACGGCCATGGGTCGGAGTTGATATTAGCGGACGGTCGTATACTCCAGGCAAAATTGCTGGTGGCGGCGGACGGTGGACAGTCCCGAGTCAGGCAGACGGTAGGTTTGGGTGTGACCAGTTGGGATTATAACCAGCACGCTTTGGTTATTTACATAGAGACCGCCTATCCGCAGCAAGACATCACCTGGCAGCGCTTTGTGTCCAGTGGTCCGCAAGCCTTTTTGCCGTTGACAGGTCATTATGGTTCCATCGTGTGGTATCAATCCCCCGATGAAGTTCGGCGTTTACAAGCCTTATCTTATGAGCAATTGCGGGATGAGCTGGTTGCGGCTTTTCCTGATTGCCTGGGCGAGGTCAAGCAGGTGTTAGGTGTGGCGAGCTTCCCGCTGAAGCGGCAGCATGCGCAACGCTATGTGAAACAAGGTGTGGCTTTGGTGGGTGATGCGGCGCACATGATTAATCCATTGGCCGGGCAGGGCGTCAATATCGGTTTGCTGGATGCCGCGGCTCTGGCTGAAACTCTGGTGGACGCCCATAAACGTGGTAAGAGCATAGCCGACTTGGCGGTGTTACAACGCTACGAATCCATGCGCCGCAACGAGAATCTGAAAATGATGACCTTAATGGATGTGTTTTATCGGTCATTTAGTAACGACATTTTGCCGATTAAACTGTTAAGAAATCTTGGTCTGGGTTTGGCGCAACGCATCACCCCAGCGCGCAATAAAGCGATGAAGGCTGCGATGGGGCTGGAAGGCCGTCTGCCGAAATTGGCGCGCGGTGAGTCCTTGTTGGCAAGATAGCTTTCCTAACCTTTGAGGCTCAAATATCTCAACATGGTGGTACGTATCTGGGCTTTTTTGTCTTCGTCGGTGATCGGCATTGATTGCTGGTCGCTGATGTAGAACATGTCTTCCGCGCGACTGCCTATCGTCGTGATTTTTGCGTCGTGCAGTTGAATATCCAGCTCCGTAAACGCCTTACCTATGGTCGATAGCAAGCCGGCGCGGTCCGTCGTCACTAATTCGATGACGGTGTGTTTATGCGAAGGATCTTCCAGAAAGGTGATGCTGGTTTCTATCGGAAAGTGTCGGGCCTGGCGGGACTGCTTGTGGATATTCTTTGACGCTTTCACTTTTTTGGCGATTAAGCCTTGGCGTAGCGAGGTGCAGATATGTACTTCGCGATACAAGTCGTTAATGGCTTCGCCGGATTGTTCCAAAACCTGAAAACTGTTCAGTACGTATTGATCGGCAGTCGTGATGATTCTGGCATCCAGAATTGTTAGGCCCAAATGGTCCAGAGTGGCGGTCGAAATCGAAAAAATCTGCGCTTCGTTGCGGGTGTAAACGAAAATCTCCGCACTGCCGCGCTGGGTTTGCGGGCGCAGTAATACCAACGGCAGTTCGCTTTCCTGGCAGGCCGCGATGGCGATGGTGTGCCAGGCGATTTCGTCCGCAGAATAACGCAGAAAATAGTCGTCGCTGAGATGCTGCCACGACTGCGTGATATTGGTTTTGGATATACCCAGTTTCAAAAGCTCGTCGCCCGCTTCTTTTTTGTTTTCCTGTACCCGTTCCGAGCGGGCCACCGGATTTTGCAGGCCGCGGTGCAAGGCTTGGTGGGTGGAAATATACAAGTCTTTAAGCAATACGTCTTTCCAGGCATTCCATAAGCTAGGGTTGGTGGCGCGAATGTCCGCCACTGTCAGTAGATATAAATAATTTAGCCGCTCTATACTGCCGACTTCTTGGGCGAAGGTGTGGATGACGTCCGGGTCGCTAATATCCTTGCGTTGTGCGGTCATTGACATCAACAGGTGCTGACGAACCAGCCAAGTGATCAACTTGGTATCGTGGCTTGATAATTCGTGTTGCTGGCAAAAGTTGTTGGCAATGGTTTCGCCGAGCGTGGAATGATCCCCGCCCCTGCCTTTGGCTATGTCGTGAAACATGGCGGCGATGTACAAAATGTCAGGCTTTGAAATCAGTAAAAAAATATTATTGCAA
>Ga0160184_118511_pt1 | contig 11436 bp, 12 predicted proteins | sample met14sa_2_FD_114924 | JGI IMG/M metagenome (GOLD analysis project Ga0160184, IMG submission 114924) | Synthetic bacterial communities of pure cultures from sediment of Lake Washington, USA, under high oxygen condition - MT... | ecosystem: Engineered > Modeled > Simulated communities (microbial......
GACAGCGGAATTACTACGTGTCTAGCGAGTAACAAATGAAAGTGGGAATTTTGAGCTGATTTTGGTGATTAATGCAGTTTATCAACAGACACCTTACAGTCACCGACCAAGTAATAATTTGAATAATCTTTATGAATAAAAGATCTAAATGGCGGAGAGTGAGGGATTCGAACCCTCGATGGGCGATAAAACCCATACTCCCTTAGCAGGGGAGCGCCTTCAGCCTCTCGGCCAACTCTCCAAATAGATGATATATCTCTTTAAGCTACAGTCCTGTGCCCAGAGATCATTTTAAGAGGGAACCTCTCAAAAAACTAACATAATTCCTTTTAGCTAACGATGTTAAGGTGCAATCGCTAAACTACTTCACAAAAAATATTCTGCGAAATATTCACACCCCACTTAATACTAAGCTCACATCCGTTAGCTGCTGAGTGCCTATGGCACTCATAAATTCCTGCTACGATTTTACTCTTCAGATCCAGTCAAGCCAGCAGGCCCGTTCTGTTCTTTTTTTGATCCTTTCGTAGATCTCTTCCCTGTGTACAGAAACTTCTTTTGGTGCGTTAACACCTATGCGAACCTGATTTCCTTTAACTCCAAGAACAGTGACTGTAACTTCATCACCGATCATCAAAGTCTCCCCTACCCGACGAGTCAAGATAAGCATGGCTACTCCCTATATATGTTAAAAACGTACTGTTCTTAAACAGCATCCAACCAAGACGGGCAATTATAGCAGGTTTTTCTTATAAATAAAGCCTAAGATTCTATTTCTTGATCTAATTTAAACGCAGCATGCAGCGCCCTGACTGCAAGCTCTAGATATTTTTCATCGACAACAACCGATATTTTGATCTCGGATGTTGAAATCATGCGGATATTGATACCTTCATCGGCCAATGCCTTAAACATAGTGCTGGCAATGCCTGCGTGAGAACGCATGCCTACACCGACAATGGATACTTTGACGATGCTGTCATCACCGGTGACGTTTCTGGCCCCCAGTTCGGCGCAGGTTTTATCCAGCAAGGTTTTCGCCCGCTGATAATCATTGCGATGCACCGTAAAGGTGAAATCAGTAGTCGCATCGTCGGCGATATTCTGGATGATCATGTCGATTTCGATGTTGGCGTCGGCAATCGGCCCCAGAATTTTAAACGCAACTCCCGGCAAATCAGGCACGCCGGTGATGGTTAATTTAGCTTCATCCCGATTAAATGCGATTCCTGAAATTAAAGCACTTTCCACTTGTGATTCCTCGTAGGTAATGAGCGTACCCTTACCTTCTTTAAATGATGATAATACGCGTAACGCAACGTTATATTTTCCGGCAAATTCTACCGATCTGATCTGCAATACTTTCGAGCCCAAGCTGGCCATTTCCAGCATTTCTTCAAAAGTGATTTTATCAAGCCTGCGGGCTTTCGGCTCCACTCTGGGATCCGTAGTGTAAACGCCGTCAACATCGGTATAAATATGACATTCGTCGGCCTTTAAGGCTGCCGCCAGCGCCACTGCGGTGGTATCAGACCCGCCGCGCCCCAGCGTAGTGATATTGCCGTGTTCATCCGCGCCCTGAAAACCGGCGACAACGACCACCTTGCCTTCGTTAAGATGGGCTCGGATGCGTGAGTCGTCTATCTTGCGGATTCGCGCTTTGGTGTGGCTGCTGTCGGTCAAGATTTTGACCTGACTACCGGTATAAGAACAGGCATCGCAGCCCAACTCATGCAAAGCCATGCTTAACAGCGAAACAGTGACCTGCTCTCCGGTTGACAGCAACACGTCCATTTCCCGGTCATTGGGGTGTTGCTGCATGTCTTTTGCCAATGCAACCAGACGATTGGTTTCGCCGCTCATCGCGGAAACCACGACGATAATTTGATCCCCCAGATCATGGGCTTTTTTAACTTTTTCGGCGACCGCCTTAATGCGCTCGATAGTGCCTACCGAGGTGCCGCCAAATTTGTATACATATAATGCCATTTAATAAAACCTTCTATGCGCCAAGTTGCGTTTGGATCCAGGCAGGAACCTGAGCCAATGCGTCAGCCAAGCCGGACGGATCATTGCCCCCGGCCTGAGCCATATCGGGCCTGCCGCCGCCTTTTCCGCCGACTTTGGTGGCGACGAAATTCACCAGATCACCGGCTTTTATCCGCCCCATCTGGTCTTTAGTGACACCGGCAATCAAACTGACCTTGTCACCATCGACGACCGCCAACACAATTGCGGCGCTGCCTAATTTATTTTTTAACTGATCGACCATGTCTTTCAGGGATTTGGAATCAACGCCATCGAGCTTGACCGCCAATACTTTAATGCCTCCGACATCGACAGCCTGAGCGCCCAGTTCGTTACCCGCAGAACTGGCGAGCTTTGCATTCAAGCGTTCCAGCTGCTTTTCCAACAGCCGGTTTTTTTCTATCAGCTGCTCGACTTTTTCAGGCGTTTTCTCAGGCGCGCTTTTGACTAATCCGGCAATACTGGCAAGCGCATGGTCCCGACCGGCTATCCATTCGATACAGCCGCCGCCGGTTACCGCCTCGATACGCCTAACGCCAGCCGCAACACCGGTTTCGTTAATGATTTTAAAGCAACCGATGTCCCCTGCCCGTTCAACATGCGTGCCGCCGCAAAGCTCGGTCGAAAATTCGCCGATTTTCAACACCCTGACCTCATCGCCGTATTTTTCGCCGAACAACGCCATCGCACCGGCTTTAACCGCATCGTCTTTTGCCATGACCTGAGCGCTAACAGGATTATTCGCTCGAATCTGCTCATTAACAATCCGTTCAACGGTGCTGATTTCAGAAGCCGTAACCGGCTCAAAATGAGAAAAGTCGAAGCGCAAGCGTTCAGGATTAACCAGCGAGCCTTTCTGCGCGACATGATCCCCCAGAACCTGCCTCAGTGCAGCATGCAGCAAATGAGTCGCCGAATGATTAAGCTCGGTGGCCGTTCTGTCTGCTTCGCTGACTCGGGCATCACACAACTGGCCATTGGTCAGGGTTCCGGTAAGCAATTTACCTTTATGCAGGAACAGGTTGCCTCCCTGTTTTTGGGTATCGGTGACTTCAAAGACTGCGCCATCCGCTTCGATTTTGCCGCAGTCGCCGATCTGACCGCCGGACTCGGCATAGAACGGCGTTTTATCTAAAATAACAACGCCCTCTTCACCGTCTTCCAAGCTGTCTACCGGCTGGCCTTTTTTGTAAAGACCGATGATATGCACCTGATCGTCAAGCTGGCTGTAGCCGGTAAATTCGGTTTGTGCATCAAGCTTTATATCCTGATCGTAGTCAGCGCCAAAACTGCTGGCAGACCTCGCCCTTTCCCGCTGAGCCGACATCGCGGTTTCAAATCCGGCATGATCGACAGTCAGATCATTTTCGCGGGCAAAATCAGCGGTCAAGTCAACGGGGAAACCATAGGTATCATAAAGCTGGAATACGGTATCGCCGGGAATGACCGAACCTTCCATCTTGGCGACACAGGCTTCCAGAATCTTCATGCCTTGTTCCAGGGTTTCAGCAAAACGCTCTTCTTCTTTTTTCAGCACCCGCTCAACTTGTTCTTGTGCGGCTTTAAGCTCGGGAAAAGCTTCGCCCATTTCTTCAGCCAGCGGCGCGACCAGTTTGTAAAAGAACACATCACGGATACCCAAACGATAACCGTGCCGAATCGCGCGACGAATAATGCGGCGCACCACATAACCGCGTCCTTCGTTGGACGGCATCACGCCATCGGCTATTAAAAATGCGCAAGAGCGAATATGATCGGCAATCACCCGCAATGAACTTTGCGTCAAATCACTGGTATCGGCCAGCTTGGCCGCCGCTTTCAACAGTTTTTGGAACAAATCGATCTCGTAATTGCTGTGTACGCCCTGCAATACCGCCGCGATGCGTTCCAGACCCATGCCGGTATCGACCGAGGGTTTCGGCAGCGGCGTTAACGAACCGTCAGCGGAACGGTCGTATTGCATGAACACCAGATTCCAGATTTCGATATAGCGGTCGCCGTCTTCATCCGGCGATCCCGGAGGCCCACCGGCAATGTCCGCACCGTGATCGTAGAATATTTCGGTACATGGTCCGCAAGGTCCGACATCGCCCATCGACCAGAAGTTATCCTTGGCGCCGATTCTTGAGAACCGAACCGGCGAAACGCCGATGTCATCCAGCCAGATTTTTTCCGCTTCCGAATCTTCGTCAAAAACGGTAATCCATAATTTTTCCGCCGGGATTTCCAGCTCCTTGGTCAAAAAATCCCAAGCGAAATGGATTGCTTCTTTTTTAAAATAATCGCCGAAGCTGAAATTACCCAGCATTTCAAAAAAAGTATGATGCCTTGCGGTATAACCGACGTTTTCAAGGTCGTTATGCTTGCCGCCCGCCCGGACACAGCGCTGGCTGGTCGCGGCCTTGTTATAGTCGCGATGATCCCGACCTAAAAACACATCCTTGAACTGCACCATACCGGCATTGGTGAATAATAAGGTCGGATCATTGCCCGGAATCAGTGAACTTGAAGGCTGCACCGAATGTCCTCGCTCGCGAAAGAATTCCAGAAAGGCGGTGCGCAACTGGGCGCTAGTCATCTTTTTCATAATAAATAAATGCTTTTAAAAAAATCGGGTTGCGCGAGGCTTACCCAAAACTTAGAGAAATCTAATATTCAACTCATCAAATAACGCACTGATCATTGCGCCGGAAAACCCGCGATGCAATAAGAAACGGCTGCGTTTTGCCCACTCATTGCGTTCCAACACCGTGTCATGGCTGTATTTTTTGCTGTAAACCTGTTCCAGCAGTGCCATCCAGCTACCGGCCTCTTCCTGCACGATGCCTTCAAGATCAAACGCCGCTATGCCGTTTTGTTTAAGCTCATAGCTCACTCGAATCGGCCCGTAGCCCTTCTGGATTCGGAACCGGGCGTAGCTTTCAGCGTACCTTAAATCATCCTGCCAGCCGTGCTCGGCCAATTCATCAATGACCGGCAGCGCGTCATCCCTGTCAAAACCTCTTAAAGCCAATTTAGCCAGCAATTCCTGCCGGCTGTGTTCTCTGCGCGCCAAAAGGCGCAAACAAACGCCCTCGATTTCCTTGGCGACATGAGCCCCTTCAATCAAAACGAATTACTCGTCCTCATCAACCACAGGCGCTTCAATTAAAGGAGCAACTTTCTTACCGAAAGCCTCGGCTCTTATTTTGGCTTCAATTTCTTTTGCTTTTTCAGGATGCTCTCTTAAGAAGGCCTTTACGTTATCCTTGCCCTGCCCGATCTTTTCATCGCCGTAGCTGTACCAGGAACCCGCTTTCTGAATAAAACCGTAACTTACGCCCAAGTCAACCAGCTCGCCCAGAAAGGAAATACCTTCACCGTATAAAATCTCAAACTCGGCCTGTCTAAAAGGCGGCGCGACTTTGTTTTTAACGACTTTTACCCGGGTTTCATTGCCGATAACTTCTTCGCCCTTTTTAATCGAACCGATACGCCGAATATCCAGGCGCACCGAAGCGTAAAACTTAAGCGCATTACCGCCGGTGGTGGTTTCTGGGCTGCCGAACATCACGCCGATTTTCATTCGGATCTGGTTGATAAAAATAACCAGCGTATTGGATCGCTTGATATTGCCGGTCAATTTACGCAAAGCCTGAGACATCAAACGCGCCTGCAAGCCCATGTGGGAATCGCCCATATCGCCTTCAATCTCGGCTTTGGGCGTCAGCGCCGCAACCGAATCAATCACGACCACATCAACCGCACCGGAACGCACCAACATGTCGGTAATTTCCAGCGCTTGCTCGCCGGTATCCGGCTGGGAAACCAGCAAGTCATCGACATTAACACCGATTTTTTCGGCATAACTGGGATCTAAAGCATGCTCGGCATCGACAAATGCCGCCGTGCCGCCGAGTTTTTGCATTTCGGCGATCACTTGCAGCGTCAATGTAGTTTTACCGGATGATTCAGGGCCATAGATTTCTATAACACGACCGCGAGGCAAACCGCCGCAGCCCAGCGCAATATCCAAGCCTAAAGAACCCGTAGAAACCACGTCGATGTCACGCGAAGCCGCCACATCACCCATGCGCATCACCGAGCCCTTGCCGAATTGCTTTTCTATCTGCATCAGCGCCGCGCCTAGCGCTTTCTTTTTGTTCTCATCCATTATGTAGTGCCCTTTATGCCCTGCGGCTATGTTGGTTAGAAAGAAATATCGCCGAAAATCAAATCATTTATTATCACATACAGACAGGGCTTCGGATAGTGTTGATTTGCCGGAAAAGATTCAAATACCGCAACCCTTGCGTCGCCGGATATGCAGCCCGGAAAAATTTTGTTCTATTTTTAAGGTTGTGACACTGACTAATTCTGATAAAACAGGGACAAGATATATCCGGGCAGCTCTGGAATGGATTGATCATAACGCCCTCTTTATGAAAGCGTTGGCGAGCTGAACTATTTCAATAATCAATAGTTCACTGTATTCTATACAGTAACTGATCATCGTTCCCATACCCTACTCCGGCAGCGCTGGATGGGACATCACAACGCCATTCCTGCGGTTTCCATGGGAACCGCACCCTAAACTAAAAGTTGGAATCTATTAAATAATGACTAGCCAATCTCCTAGGCCCTCCTGGAAAAGTTATCTTGAGTTATGCAAACCCAAAGTGGTCGCCTTGATCGTTTTTACGGCTATTGCGGGAATGTTATTAGCCGTGCCGGGAATGCCGCCTATCGGCCTGTTTATCTACAGCAGCTTAGGAATTGCGCTGGCCGCCGCCTCGGCCGCCGCGATTAATCATTATATCGACCGTGAAGCCGATGCGCTGATGGATCGCAACAAAAACCGCCCCTTGCCCAAAGGCGAATTAAGCTCTACCAATGTCATCACTTTTGCGTTGGCGCTGGGCGTTATCTCGATGGCATTACTGATCGTCATGGTCAATGCCTTGACCGCATTGCTGACTTTCTTGTCGGCGCTGGGTTATGCGATTATCTATACGGTCTACCTTAAGCGTATGACCCCGCAAAATATCGTTATTGCCGGCGCTTTCGGGGCCACGCCGCCGATGCTGGGCTGGTGCGCTATGACCGGTGAACTGCATCCTTACTCGTTGTTGTTGTTTTTGATTATTTTCGCCTGGACGCCGCCGCATTTCTGGCCGCTGTCTATCGCCAAACGCAAAGAATTCGCCAAAGTCGGCATACCGATGTTGCCGGTCACGCACGGCGTAGAATATACCCGACTACATATTCTGCTGTATTCCCTGCTGCTGTTCATTATTACCCTGCTGCCCTATCTGACCGGCATGAGCGGCCTGATTTATTTGCTTGCGGTGGTGCCGTTAGGTCTTGGCTTTATTTATTTCGCCATTTTGATGATGCGCCGGAAAGATGACAAAACCGCGATGCGAACTTTCTTTTATTCGCTGATGTATCTGAGCGGCGTGTTTATCGCCTTGTTAGTCGACCATTATTTTAAATTTACATTATGACATTCACTCATCACGAACAAACGCCACACCCCGAACATCCGTTTGCTGAATTCATCCGTATCCTGGGCAAAGGCAAAAAAGGCTCAAGACCGCTAACGCAGGAAGAAGCCTATCGGGCCATGGGCATGATCATGGCCGACCAAGTGCTGCCCCTTCAGCTGGGCGCATTCCTGGTGTTGATGCGCGTCAAGGAAGAAACCCCGGAAGAGTTGGCTGGTTTCGCCCAAGCGGCACGGGAATCGTTTGATATTGCCGACAATAGCGTAAAAGTCGACCTGGACTGGTCGTCTTACGCCGGAAAGCGTCGACATTTGCCCTGGTTTTTGTTGTCGGCTTTGCTACTGGCCGAGAACGGCATCACCGTTTTTATGCACGGCGCCAGCGGCCATACCGCAGGCAGGCTGTACACCGAAAATATGCTGGGATATTTGGGCCTTAAATGCGCAAGCTCGATTAGCGAAGCCAAACAGCAACTTGAGCAACAGCATTTCAGTTATTTATCGCTGGAGCATTTTTGCCCCAAACTGCATGAAATTATCGAACTGCGCCCGATACTGGGTTTGCGCTCACCGGTACACACGCTGGTGCGTTTGTTAAATCCGTTTAATGCGCAATACAGCATTCAGGGAATTTTCCATCCCGGTTACCGTCCTGTGCATCAGCAAGCCGCCGCATTATTAAACCAGCCGCACATGTCGGTATTAAAAGGCGAAGGCGGCGAGACCGAACGCAACCCCGACATGGAATGCCTGGTGCAAAGCGTACACAACGGCGAATTATCCGACGAAAACTGGCCCGCTTTATTTACGCATCGACACATCAAGCCTGAGCTGCTTGAGCCGGAGCTGTTAGCGTTGATCTGGCAGGGAAAAGTGGAGGACGATTTTGCAACAGCTTCCATTATCGGCACAGCTGCAATTGCGCTTAAGTTGTTAGGCAAGGCTGAGACTCAGGAACAAGCGCTTAAACTGGCGACGGATTATTGGTTGGGTCGGGATAGAGAGAAATATGCGGGTGTTTCCGGCGCTTAATGGCCCGTACCGCATACCAGCCTTGTAAGTAATAATGACTTATCATATTGTTATTGATACCAACGTGATCATTGCTGCGATGCGCTCTAAAAGAGGCGCATCGAATTTGCTATTACGATTATTAGGAACAGGTGATTGGCAGGCGCATATCTCTATTCCGCTGATACTCGAGTATGAAGAAGTTTGCCAGCGGTTATTGCCTCCTTTAGGTTTAAGCCATGAACAAATTAATGATTTTTTAGATTACTTTTGTACTGTTTGTCATCATCATAGGATCTTTTATCTTTGGCGACCTTATCTTAAAGATGCCGATGACGATTTTTTGCTTGATTTAGCTGTTGAGGCGGGCGCTGACTTTATTATCACCTTTAACAAAAAAGATTTTGTTGGTATTGAAAAGTTCGCCATTCAAGCTTTAACGCCTAAAGAGTTTTTACAAAAAACAGGTGATTTGTTATGACTCAATTAAATATTACTATTCCCGATTCAATTTATAACAGTGTGCAGGCATTAGCCACTCAAGAAAATATATCAATTGACCAATTTGTAGCCTTAGCATTAGGCGAGAAAATGTCAGCCTTAATGACTGAAGATTATTTATTACAACGTGCTAAACGCGGGCGGCGTGATAAATTCTTAGCCGTATTGGATGCGGCTCCTGATGTTGATCCTATTGAAGAAGATCAGATTGATTAGTAGGATACCATTGAAATATCGAAGGTACACACAGCATACCTTACAATCAACATAATCAATTGGATAGATTTATGAAGCACATACAACAAATTAGATTTTTCATAAGATAATCCATGTCGCCTATATCACGTTATACGAGAAAAGCATGGTGAGTACTAAGCAAGTAGCATTAGTTGCACGCTGGAATAATAAGGTTGCTGATGCAGCGACCAAACTCATCGCATTCTCGTGCTTTGACAACAATCGCTTTGTTAATGGTCAAAATGCCATTGAAGATGATTGCTTATCATTTGAAACTCTTAATCTGGAATTAACAGTAGAAGTAATAGACGTATTTCATGAGTACTGCTACTTCCTAAGAAAACTGATTGAACGCACAGATCAAGTGGATGCTGCTAAAGCCCTCATGCCACATGGTGAAACAAACAACGTGGCCATCAATAAAGGTGGCATGGACGAAAAGGAAGTCGAGCTGTGCAATAAAAGTCTTTGGTGGGTTATAAGTCGAGTAATTCATTCCCGATCAGTAATGGTATTGGGCGGCGAAAAATCAAACCTAATTGTATACGCTGATGGCAAAACTCGAGAATATGAAGATGGGCGGTGCTATGTTGAAGTCTCGTCTGACTTTGATGCCCCGGATGTATCCCATGTAATTCATATCCCATCAATTGTTCGCGCGTATACGTTTTCAAATGTAGGGTATGCGATAAAAGATGCGGCTAGGGAGCACAGCCTATGAAATGTCGTATATCAAGGTATTCAAACGCTGTAAGGCGGATAACCTGTAGGGTCCGCTGCTAAGGCAATCCACCGCAACTGCGGCAGACTGTCATCGACGTTGTGCGATGATTGGCGGTTTGCTGACGCGAAACCGCCCTATGCTTACATACGAACGTAACGATATAAAAACTTTTATGTATTGCGAAAATGGGAGCCAGAATATGACTAAAATAACCGCAACAGATACGCTTGAATTATCAATACCTGAAAGGATTCAATTGGTAGAAGACATCTGGGATACGATAACTGCAAAAGCTTCTTCTATCGAACTGACCGACGAGGAGAAAAGCATAATTGATGCACGGCTGGAAAAGTATCACCAGAATCCTGAATCTGGCTCCCCGTGGGAAGACGTCTACAAAAGAATCGCGAGCAAGCAGTGAAATATGCCGTCATTGTAAGCCCCGAGGCTGAAAATGATTTAAAGGAGATATTTTCTTGGTACGAGGACACCAGGATAGGTTTGGGGTATGACTTTCTCTTGCAGGTTGACGCAGGAATCAACTTTATCAAGAGAAATCCTGAAATCCACCCGATAGAATACAAAGGGACAAGAAAACACATCATCAAAAGATTTCCCTACAAAATCATCTACTTTGTTAAAGAGGAAAAGATAATAATCCTTGCGGCGCTTCACGGTAAGAGAAGCTTTGAACTACTAAAAAATAGAGTGGATGGCGTTTAACCCTTGTTGGCTATCAAACCTATGTTTTCAATCCTGCTGACTTACTCACTGCTCCTGCTGCTCGTTTTTCTATTCCAACGAAAAATGATCTATTTCCCCGATACCTATTCGATTGAAGACCAACAGCAACGGGCCGATCAAGCAAACCTGAAGCTCTGGCCGTCAACCGATGATTATCGAGGGCTGATAGCCAAAACATCCACCACAACCTACAAGGGTACGGTTATCGTTTTTCACGGCAATGCAGGTTCGGCAACCGACCGGACTTATTACCTGGACGCATTGGAAAAACTGGGTTACCGGGTGATCCTGGCCGAATATCCGGGCTATGCTGCCAGAAAAGACTCGCCATCGGAGCAGGCGTTGATTGCCGATGGCATACAGACCGCAAAACAGGCATTGAACGATTTTGGTGGCCCTGTTTTCCTGTGGGGCGAATCACTCGGCGGAGGGGTGGCCTGCGGCATTGTGCAGAGCGGGCAGGTTCCGGTTAAAGGTATCGTTCTGGTCACGCCGTTTACCAGCATGGCCGATGTTGCCCAACACCATTACTGGTTCTTCCTGGCCAAATGGCTCATCAAAGACAAATTCGACAACATTAAACATCTGCAAGATTACTCGGGGAGTACGGCAATTTTGCTGGCCGAACAAGATGAAGTCATCCCTAATAAACTCAGCCTAAAACTGTTCGAGTCGCTGCACCATCGTAAGAAACTCTGGACATTTA
>Ga0160184_101920_pt1 | contig 11241 bp, 9 predicted proteins | sample met14sa_2_FD_114924 | JGI IMG/M metagenome (GOLD analysis project Ga0160184, IMG submission 114924) | Synthetic bacterial communities of pure cultures from sediment of Lake Washington, USA, under high oxygen condition - MT... | ecosystem: Engineered > Modeled > Simulated communities (microbial......
ACCACACATATTAAGGATATAAAGCAACCGTCTCTAAAGACAGATACTCGGGCAGCCCGAACATCAGATTCATATTTTGCACCGCCTGCCCCGACGCGCCTTTCACCAAGTTATCAATCACAGACAAAATCACTACCGTATCACCGCCTTGCGGTTGATGCACGGCAATTTGACAGCGATTACTGCCGCGCACGTTGCGAGTGTCGGCATGACTGCCGCTTGGCAACACATCGACAAATCTTTCATCGCGATACTTCTCTTCAAACAAACTTTGCAAATCCAACTTCCTATTTAAACGCCCATACAGCGTGGCGTGAATACCGCGTATCATCGGCGTCAGATGCGGCACGAAAGTTAAACCAACTGCCTGTTTGGCGACATTTTGCAAACCCTGCCTGATTTCCGGCAAATGTCTGTGCCCGGCGACTGCATAAGCCTTAAAACTCTCACCTGCCTCACTCATCAACGACGAGATTTCCGCCTTGCGCCCCGCACCGCTGACGCCGGATTTCACGTCGGCGATCAAATACTGCTGATCAATCGCTCCGACCTCCAATAACGGCAAAAACCCCAATTGCACGGCAGTCGGATAACATCCTGGGCATGCAATCAATCGCGCCTGCTTGATCTGCTCCCGATTGACTTCCGGCAAACCATAAACCGCCTCGGCGATGAGATTCGGGCTGGCGTGCTGCATGCCATACCACTTTTCCCATTCGTGCCGGTCTTTAATCCGAAAATCGGCAGACAAATCGATAACTTTGACACCCAGTTCCACCAGCGCCTTTGCCATCAACATGGCGGTACCGTTTGGCGTTGCGAAAAACACCACATCGCAGTCTTTTAAATTATCGAGTTCCGGCAGGCTAAATGTCACATCACAGCAGCCCCGTAGACTCGGATACAACTGATCCACTCGCATTCCGGCATCCGCGCGCGAAGTCACCACACTCACTTCGACCTGGGGATGCAATACCAAAATTCTTAATAATTCGACGCCGGTATACCCGGTACCGCCGACAATGCCTGCACGTATCATGAATGCTCTCGTTGAAAAAATACTGTTAATCTATTGCGGCGCATATAATACGCCACTCTCTCCGCAAAGCTTAACACCATGCGCGCCATCGAGATTTATCGCTCCGCTGAGTTGACCGATTTAATCGTCGCCGATCAAGCTCTACCCTCACCCGCCCCACATCAAGTATTGATAAAAGTGGTTGCAGCCGGGGTAAACCGTCCAGACCTGATGCAGCGCAAAGGCCTGTATCCCCCGCCACCCGGAGCATCCCCAGTTCTAGGCCTGGAAGTAGCGGGTACTATCACCAAACTCGGCAGCCAAGTAAAACACCTCAAGATTGGCGAACCGGTTTGCGCCCTACTGACCGGCGGCGGTTATGCGGAGTATTGCCTGGCAAGCGCCTGTTGCTGCCTGCCAATACCGCAAGGCCTGAGTTTTATTCAGGCCTCCGCGTTACCGGAAACCTTTTTTACGGTCTGGAGCAACGTCTTCGACTACGCGAAACTGCAAGTCGGCGAAACGTTACTGGTGCATGGAGGCACCAGCGGCATCGGCACCACCGCCCTTCAGCTTGGCAAAGCATTTGGCGCGCAAGTGATTGTCACCGCAGGTAATGAGGATAAATGCCAGTATTGCGAAAAACTGGGCGCAGACCTTGCGATCAATTATCGGCAGCAGGACTTTGTCGAAGCCCTTATGCATCAGACAGATGGCAAAGGCGTTAATGTCGTTTTAGACATAATCGGCGGGGACTACTTGCCGCGTAACTTGAAATGTCTGACTATCGATGGCCGACTCCAACAGATTGCCATCCAACACGGCGGTAAAAGCGAAATCAATCTGGCATCCGTGCTGATGAAGCGCTTGACCATCGCCGGCACCACCTTGCGCCCCCGCGACGACGAATTCAAGGCTAAAATAACCCAACAACTTTTTGCAAAAGTTTGGCCGCTACTGGAATCCGGCCAAATCAAACCCATCATCGATTCGGTTTTTCCACTGGCCAACGCTGCTGAAGCCCACGAAAGAATGGAAAGCGGCCAACATATCGGTAAAATAATTTTGGAGGTATAAGCATGCCCTACACCACACTGGTTTCCACAGACATTCTAGCTGCTAACTTGGACAATCCGGATTGGCGAATATTCGACTGCCGTTTCTCGCTTGCCGATGTGACAGCCGGTCATAAATCCTACCGAAAAGGCCATATTCCCGGTGCGCGCTATGCTGATTTAAACCAGGATTTGTCTTCACCGGTGCAATCGTATACCGGCCGCCATCCATTGCCTGACTTTAACGTATTAGGTACAAAGTTGGGCGATTGGGGCGTCAACAACCGCAGTCAAATCGTGGTGTACGACGATGCCGGTGGCGCATTTGCCGGGCGGATGTGGTGGCTGCTACGCACGATGGGCCATACTCAAGTCGCGGTGCTGGATGGCGGATTTACACGCTGGCAAAAGCAAGATTTTCCGGTCACTACCGTGCTTCCAAACATTACCGCCAGCCAATTCCGCGTCTATCTGGACAACAAACAATGGCTGGATGCCGATCAAGTGGCAAACGGTTTGGCGACACGAAAATTCACCTTGATAGATGCCAGAACACCTGAACGCTTCCATGGTCGACAAGAGCCTATAGATCCAGTAGCCGGTCATGTACCCAAAGCGCGAAACAGACCCTTGCACACCAATCTGGACAAATCGGGATTATTTTTACCCGCCGATCAGCTACGCCAGCAATTTAGCGCACTAGTAGCTCCTTATCCAACCGAGCAAGTAGTACATATGTGCGGATCGGGTGTGACCGCCTGCCATAACCTGTTAGCGATGGAAATTGCAGGACTGACTGGTTCAAAACTTTACGCCGGCTCATGGAGCGACTGGATTACTAACCGGAATAGAGCTGTCGCTAGAGATTGACCCCAGCATAAACATAAACAGCTGTGCTGTATTTTCTGAACGACTAAAACTGTAAAGACGCTGAATATATTCAGCGTCTTAAAGGCAGGTTTATTGCTTAAGCGTTAAGCCTGGAACGGATTTTCCAAGACTATGGTTTCGTTCCTGTCCGGGCCCGTAGACAAGATCGTGACTTTTACACCGACCAGTTGTTCCAGCCTAGCAATATAGGCTTTGGCATTTTCCGGCAATTGTGCAAAATCAGTAACGCCAGCAGTCGTACCTGTCCAACCCGGCATTTCCTCGATAACGGCTTCACACGCCGCATATTGATCAGCACCTAGCGGGGCGGTCTCAGTCATTTCACCGTTAATCTTGTAAGCGGTGCAGATACCAATTTTATCCAGACCATCCAGCACGTCGAGCTTGGTTAAGCAGATACCGCTCAAGCTATTTAATTGCGCCGATTTACGCATCGACACCGCGTCGAACCACCCGCAACGGCGTTTACGGCCCGTAGTAGCGCCAAACTCATGGCCTTTAACGCCCAGATGCTCGCCGTAATGATCCAGCAATTCGGTGGGGAACGGGCCGTTACCGACGCGAGTGGAATAGGCTTTAGTAATACCCAACACATAATCAAGCGCCAAAGGCCCTACTCCAGTACCGGTAGCCGCACCGCCCGCCGTGGTATTGGATGAAGTGACGTAGGGATAAGTACCGTGGTCTATATCAAGAAGTGCGCCTTGCGCGCCTTCGAACAGCACGTTTTCGCCTTGGTTTTGATAGCTGTAGATAGCCTCGCCTACATCGGTCAACATTGGCTTGATGATCTCGCCCAAACGCAAGGTATTGGCTAATACCTCGTCGTAATTGACCGGTTCGGCATGATAATAATTAATCAGCATGAAGTTGTGGTAGTCGATCAGCTCTTTTAAGCGCGATGCAAATTCCTCGCTATTACGCAAATCGCCCGCTCGCAAGCCGCGTCTAGCCACCTTGTCTTCGTAAGCCGGACCGATACCGCGGCCAGTCGTGCCGATGGCCTTGCTGCCTCTAGCCTTCTCACGAGCCTGATCGATAGCAACATGTATCGGTAAAATCAAGGCGCAGGCTTCGCTGATCTGCAACCTATGCCGGACCGGTACGCCGGATTTTTCCAAAATCTCGATTTCCTTCAATAACGCTTCCGGGCACAGCACGACGCCATTGCCTATCATGCATTGCACGCCTTCCCGCAATACACCGGACGGAATCAGATGCAATACGGTTTTTTCGCCGTTAATCACCAAGGTGTGACCGGCATTGTGGCCGCCTTGAAAGCGCACCACCGCAGCAGCTTGTTCGGTTAAAAGATCGACCAGCTTACCTTTACCTTCATCGCCCCATTGCGTGCCGATAACAACAACATTCTTTCCCATATTTCTAACCTTAAACTAGTGGTTTAACGACAGCTTATTGATCTAACGACAGCTTATTGATTTAACAACCCAGCGTTGATTGTGTTTTTCTAAAATAGCATTGCAGCCCTGCTGTTCAGCGCCGCCCTGTTGTTCCGGCAGATGTTGAATCACTGCCACGCCTTGCGCACGTAAATCTCTAATAGCTTCCCGCAAATCAGCATCTTCCGCAAAAGGGGCAAACACTAACTGCGCTGCTTCGTCATCGACTTTATACATGCCCGCCAATACTTTTAAATCTGCACTAAAACCGGTAGCGGCTCGCGCTCGGCCGAATACTTCACCGATATTATCGTAGCGGCCGCCGCGGGCAATTTCCTTGCCCAAAGCAGGCACAAAAGCGGCGAATACCATGCCGGTATGATAGTGATAACCCCGTAACTCGGCCAAATCGAAACTCACCGTCAACGCCGGAAAATCTCGGCGTAATTTATCGGCTATACCCTGCAAATCCGCCAAGGCGCCGGCAATCTCATCGGCACCGGCAAAACCGGTCAATAAGGCTTTAGCTTTATCAATTACATCCCGGCCGCCATTCAGTTTAGGCAAAGCATTGAAGACGTCTTTATAGCGAGTATCTATACTAAACTCGGCAAGCAATTCCGCCAGTTCGGTTCTGGCCTTACGTTGCAGAACATCGAACAATTCAGCTTCCTGTTGCGGATCAAGACCGGCATGTTCAGCCAAAGCTCGATAGATAGCTACATGTCCTAAATCCAGGTGTACGTTTTGCAAACCGCTAATCGCCAACATTTCCAGCATCAACTGGATGACTTCGTAATCGCTTTCCAGGCCGGCATGCCCGTAAAGTTCAGCACCAATTTGCATCGGGCTACGGCTTTTTTCCAGAGGATCGCCCAAAGTGTGCAGCACGGTACCGGCATAGCATAAGCGAGTTGGACCGTCGTGCTGGAAGTGATGAGCATCGATTCTCGCCACTTGCGGCGTCATATCCGCGCGCACCCCCAACATTTCGCCACTCAATTGATCGGTCAGCTTAAACGTCTGTAAATCCAGGTCATGTCCTGAACCGATCAGCAAGGAGTGGAGAAAGTCCACAAACGGCGGAATGACCAACTGGTAACCCCAGCAGGCAAAAGTATCCAAAAGCTTTCTACGCAACTTCTCGAGATGCGCGGCCTGTTCCGGCAATACTTCGCTAATTCCTTCCGGCAATAGCCAGGTGTCTTTTTTTTGCATTTTGTCTGTCTCAAACACAGCAAACGCCCCGCATAGCGGGGCGTTTGACTACTAGTCATTCAAATGGAGGTTATTTCTGATTCTTGAAATATTTGAAGAAGTCGGAATTCGGCTCCAGCACCATGATGTTGCCGGATTTGCCCAGGCTTTCTTTGTACGCTATCAGGCTGCGATAAAACGCAAAGAAATCGCTGTCTTCACTGTATGCTTTAGCGAAAATATCCGCAGCTTTAGCGTCACCTTCACCTCGCATCACTTCAGAATCGCGGTAAGCGTTGGCCAAAATGATCTCCCGCTGCTTATCAGCATCGGCGCGAATCCGCTCGGCGGCTTCCGAACCTTGTGAACGGAACTCCCGAGCCACCCGCGCCCGTTCGGCTTCCATCCTTTGATAAACCGAGGTACTGACTTCCGCAGGCAAATCGATGCGTTTTACTTGAACGTCAACGATCGTGATGCCTAATTTTGCTGCATGCGGCGAGACATTGGTAATCAAAGCATCGCGAATGGCACTGCGATCCGTGGATACCAGTTGTTTGATCTCGCGTTTACTGAATTCGCTGCGCGCGGAATCTTTGATGATTTGATCGAGACGAATATTAGCCTGATTTACATCACCGGCAACGGTAGTGTAAAAGGTCTTAACATCACCTATCCGCCATTTGACAAACGAATCAACGATAACATTTTTCTTTTCCGCCGTTAAAAAGCGCTCCGGCGTGGAATCCATGGTCAGAATGCGCGCTTCGAACTTTTTAACATTATTGATAAACGGTAGTTTAAAGTGCATGCCCGGTTGGAAATCGGCACCGACAATCTCGCCTAATTGAAACTTAATTACCCGCTCGGTTTCTGCCACGGTAAATACCGACATCGAGAGCAAGATGACTACTGCGCCAACGGCGACTAAAATCTTATTTCCCATCTTAGCGTCCTCTCACATCGCGTTCACGGCTTGACGTGCGCACATCGGTTTTAATTTCTTTCACAGGTTGGGGGCTTAAAGAAACCGGCTCGTGGCTGACTACTGGGGCCGGGGCGGCATCTTCAGCAGCCTTATTCGCCAACTTTTCCAACGGCAGATACATAATGTTATTACCACCTTTCACATCCACCAGCACGTTGTTGGAACGGCCCAGGACCAATTCCATTGCTTCGATATACATCCGCTGCTTGGTTACCGCCGGTGCTTTTTTGTATTCGGCCAGCAATTGCGAGAAGCGGCTGACATCACCGTTAGCTCGGGCAATCACTTTTTCTTTGTAGGCTTCAGATTCCTGCACGATACGTGAAGCGGCACCACGGGCTTTGGGCACTACGTCGTTAGAATAGGCTTCAGCTTCGTTGATCAAGCGCTGCTTGTCTTCCCGCGCCTTGATGGCATCTTCAAAGGAACCTTGTACTTGTTCAGGTGGCTGCGCGTCCTGCAAGTTGACGCTGGTGATCAAAATACCGGTTTTGTAGGCATCCATGACCGCTTGAATTTCTGACTTAACCGCCAAAACAATATCGCTACGGCCTTCGGTCAGCACAAAGTCCATATCACTGCGACCGATCACGCCACGCTGCACGCTTTCGGTGACTTGTTTCAGCGTTGAGGCAGGGTCGAGTACGTTGAACGCATAGTCCTTGGCATCTTTCACTTGGTATTGAACAGCCAAACGGACGTCGACGATATTTTCGTCTTTAGTCAGCATCATCGCTTCCTTAGGCACTGAACCCATACCCTGCCCGCCACCGGAACGGTAACCCACTTCAATAAAGCGTTGTTGCTCGACATTGATAACGGCCACTTGCTCTATAGGCGACGGGATATGCCAGTTCAGACCCGGCTGTGTCGTGTTGACGTAGGCACCAAAGCGAGTCACCACACCGCGCGTACCTTCGTCGACGGTATAGAACCCGCTCAAACCCCATAGAACGATTGCACCGGCAGCCAGCAAACCGACACCTTTCATCGACGGGCCGTTGCCGATACCACCTTTAGAACCGCCACCAAAAATACCGCCCAGCTTGTCCTGTAGCGAACGAATTACCTCGTCCAAATCGGGTGGATCATTCTTATCATTACGACCACTCCAGGGGTCTTTTTTACCACCGCCGGGTTCATTCCAAGACATACCAAACACTCCAAAGATTGGATTTGAAAACTCTAAAGCTATTTCGTAATGACCGCCTGTTCGATGATTCGAAGCACTGGCTGGTCTATCCGAAAAGTCGCCATTCTATCGTAACTTAACCATTTCCGAGCAAATAACTGGGGGATTCTTACGTCAATCCCCCGGCTAAGCCTGCTCATGAACGTCAATACCCTTCAACAAGCCCAAATGCTTTTTGTCGATTTCTATCGTCAATTCGCAATCGCCGCTATCGTTATTGACCTCGTCGATTATTTTCACAAAAGTGAATAACTTTGCTTTTAATCCGGCTTGGCTGGCTGGCAAAAAGCACTTTCGAATCACCTTACTGCTCGCGAATAATTCGGACAGAGCCTGCTGCAACAAATCACAGCCTACCCCGTTTTGCGCGGAAATCCAGACGCTGACAGGCTTACCGTCAGCATCGTAATCGATATGCGGCGCCACATCCTCCAGCAAATCGATTTTGTTGAATACCTTCAACTGGGGGATTTTAGCGGCGTCGATGTCGCTCAAGACTTGGTTTACCTGATAGATCGTGTCTTCACGATCTTCGGCGGCCGCATCGATCACATGCAACAACAAATCCGCCTCGCTGGCCTCCTGCAAAGTGGAACGAAATGCTGCCACCAATTCATGCGGCAAGTGTCGGATAAAGCCGACGGTATCCGCCAAAATGATTTCGCCGCCATTACTGAGCGACAATTGCCGTAAGGTAGGATCCAATGTGGCAAACAATTGATCGGCCGCATAAATGTCGGCACCGGTTAAGGTGTTAAACAAGGTGGACTTACCGGCGTTGGTATAGCCAACTAAAGATACGGTAGGAGTTTCGGCCTTTTTACGCTTACTTCGGCCTTGATGACGCTGCTTTTCAACCTTACCCAGGCGCTGCTGAATCTGCTTGATACGCACCGCCAATAATCGCCTATCGGTTTCCAACTGGGTTTCGCCAGGACCACGCAAACCGATACCGCCCTTTTGCCGTTCCAAGTGCGTCCAGCCGCGAATCAATCGAGTCGACAAATGTTTAAGTTGCGCCAGTTCGACCTGTAATTTACCTTCGAAGGTTTGCGCCCGCTGCGCAAAAATATCCAGGATCAGGCCGTTGCGATCCACCACCCTGACTTCCAGGGCTTTCTCCAAATTACGCTCTTGGCTGGGTGTGAGTGGATGATTGACGATAACGATATTGGCTTCGTGCTCGATGATCGCCGACCTGATTTCTTCAACCTTGCCCGTGCCGACAAAATATTTCGGATCAGGCCGATACCGGCTACCGGTGACTACATGAGTGGGTTGGGCGCCTGCGGATTTGGTTAGTTCTTTCAGCTCGTCGAGGTCTTCTTGACCAACTTGCAAATTGAGGTGAACGAGAATAGCTCGTTCACCCGCATCGGGACGTTCAAACAAAAAATAACCTCTTAGCTTTCGTCGCTAACGTCGGGATCACGGTGCATCGTGACATTTTTGCCGGGAACGATAGTGGATATGGCATGCTTGTAAACCATCTGATTCACAGTGTTTTTCAGCATCACCACGTATTGGTCGAAAGAATCGACGCGGCCTTGCAGTTTGATACCGTTAACCAAAAAAAATCGACACGGGGGTGTGTTCTTTTCTGAGGGCATTCAAAAAGTTGTCCTGCAAGTTTTGTGCTTTCGACATCCTATTTCTCCTTATTATTGTTCGGTGCGCTATTAATACATTACCCGCTAGACCCACCAATTTCAACACGCGGGCTGCGGATCAATAAAAAACTGTTAGTGACTTTGGGACTGCTCGCCGCTATTTCAAGTTCAATCGAATCTTTATTAGCAAAGCCGTTGCGAAAATAACAACGGCTGCTTAAGTTCAGCTTAGCCGATTTTTTTATATTTGATACGACGCGGATTGTCGGCGTCTGTGCCCAGGCGTCTATGACGGTCAGCTTCGTAGTCCGCATAATTACCCTCAAACCACACAACTTCGCTATCGCCTTCGAACGCCAACATATGTGTGGCGATCCGATCCAAGAACCAACGATCATGCGAGATCACCACCGCGCAACCAGGGAAAGCCAGCAGAGCCTCTTCCAGTGCCCGCAAGGTTTCCACATCCAAATCGTTGGTCGGCTCGTCGAGTAGCAACACGTTGCCGCCGCTTTTCAGCAGCTTGGCCAAATGCACGCGATTACGCTCGCCGCCGGACAATTCGCCTATGCGTTTTTGCTGATCGCCACCCTTGAAGTTGAACCGGCCGATATACGCCCGCGACGGCGTTTCGTATTTGCCGACGGTAATCATGTCCAGACCGTCGGAAATTTCTTCCCAAACCGTCTTGTTGTTGTCCATGTCGTCGCGCAACTGATCGACGTAAGCCATCTGCACGGTTTGACCAAATTTGATTTCGCCGGTATCCGGTTTTTCAAATCCCGCCATCATCCGGAACAGCGTGGTTTTACCGGCACCGTTCGGGCCGATGATGCCGACGATACCGCCCGGCGGCAATTTGAAACTGAGATTGTTGATCAACAACCTGTCGCCAAAACCCTTGCTGATGTTCTCAACGTCGATCACCACATCGCCCAGCCGTGGACCGGGTGGAATATAAATTTCCTGGGTCTCGTTACGTTTCTGCGTCTCGACCGATGACAACTCCTCAAAGCGCGCCAGACGCGCCTTGCTCTTCGCGTGCCGGCCTTTTGGATTTGAGCGCACCCACTCCAGCTCGGCTTTCATGGCTTTTTGCCGAGAAGACTCTTGTTTCTCCTCCAGCTCCAGACGTTTTTCCTTTTGTTCCAACCAGGATGAATAATTTCCTTCCCACGGAATCCCCATTCCGCGGTCCAGCTCCAAGATCCAGCCGGCAACATTGTCGAGGAAATACCTGTCATGGGTTACCGCTACCACGGTACCTGGATAATCGTGCAGAAAGCGCTCCAGCCAGGCCACCGATTCGGCATCCAAATGGTTGGTAGGCTCGTCCAGCAACAACATATCAGGTTTGGACAGCAATAAACGGCACAACGCTACCCGGCGCTTCTCACCGCCGGACAACTTGGTGACATCGGCATCCCAGTCCGGCAGGCGCAACGCATCGGCCGCCACTTCGAGCGTGCGATCCAGATTATGCCCGTCACACGCATTAATTATGTCTTCCAGCTTGGCTTGTTCGGCAGCCAGCGCGTCGAAATCGGCATCCGGCTCCGCGTAAGCGGCATAGACGGCGTCCAATCGAGCCAGCACATCTTTGATTTCCGCAACCGCTTCCTCGATATTGCCGCGCACGGTTTTATTCGGATCCAGCTGCGGTTCTTGCGGCAGATAGCCGATCTTGGTGCCTTTCAGCGGAATCGCTTCGCCTTCGATTTCCTTGTCGATGCCAGCCATGATGCGCAACAGCGTGGATTTACCGGAGCCGTTTAAACCGAGCACACCGATTTTGGCGCCAGGAAAAAACGATAAAGAAATGTCTTTAAGGATGTACTTTTTGGGCGGTACGATCTTGCCGACCCGGTTCATCGAGAAAATATATTGCGC
>Ga0160184_118515_pt1 | contig 10991 bp, 10 predicted proteins | sample met14sa_2_FD_114924 | JGI IMG/M metagenome (GOLD analysis project Ga0160184, IMG submission 114924) | Synthetic bacterial communities of pure cultures from sediment of Lake Washington, USA, under high oxygen condition - MT... | ecosystem: Engineered > Modeled > Simulated communities (microbial......
CAATGTCGAAAAAGTTTTACATAGTGCTATTAGTTATGCTTGGTTTCTTTATGACACCAAGCGTGGCTTTTGCATGTGGAACAAAAACGGAGAAGGCATGTTGCAAAAAAGAATCCTCTTCAAAAAAGGATAAAAAAGAATGTTGTAAAAAAGGACAGTCTTCAAAAGAGAAATCTCATGAAGGTTGTAATGGTGCTTGTAAAAATGTTACTTGCAGCAGTTCAACAGTCTATTTAGGGATGACTTCGTTGTCTTACACTGAATTGAATAATCAACTCTTTAGTTTTTCTACTGAAAAACAAAATTACTATTACTCAGAAATCTTTATTTCTTCAGATTTCCGTTCTATTTGGCTTCCACCTAAAATAAGCTAAATTCCTTTTTCTGACAGCCAAAAGACTGTCTATTTCAAAGCATTTTATGCTTTTACAATCATTAAATTTTAGTCGAATACAATTTGAAATGTAGCAAAATGCGCTATTGTTTTCAATGTTTTTGCGACTAATTCACCTCAAAATTATTCATACAATGAACTCAATAAAAAGAATATTGATGGCAATAACACTATTGCTTTCAGTTACAATTGCAAGCGCGCAAATTAAAAATGCTACAACAGAAACAGTAAAAATATACGGAAACTGTGACATGTGTAAAAGCAAGATAGAAACTGCCGGAACCCTGAAAAAAGTTGCGAAAGTCGAGTGGGATAAAGATTCCAAAATGGCAACACTTACGTATGATTCCTCTAAAACGACTCAAGACGAAATCTTGAAACGCATTGCTTTAGCCGGTTACGACAGCGATAAATTTCTTGCTCCGGATGATACTTACGATGCATTACATGGATGTTGTCAATATGAAAGAGAAGCAAAAGTAGCTGTTTCAACAGAGATGAAAATGGAAACCGCTGCTGCAGAGAATCATGCAAACCACGCCAGTCATTCTGATACTGCAGTTGCAAAACAACAAGTGGATACGGAATTAAAAGTTGTTTTTGATACCTATTTCTTATTGAAAGATGCTTTGGTAAAAACAGACGGAAAAGCTGCCGCTACTGTTGCGAAAGACCTTTTGACAGCATTAAATGGAGTGAAAATGAATAATCTTGCTATGGATGTTCACATCGTTTGGATGAAAGAAATGAACGGTTTAAGGGCTGGGGCCAAGAATATTTCGGAAACACAAGACATCAAACGTCAAAGAGAAATTTTTATTCCTTTTTCAAAATCAATCTACGAATTGATAAAAGTGGCTAAATACGAAACTCCGGTTTACCTTCAGTTTTGTCCGATGGCTAATGACGGTAAAGGCGCAAACTGGTTGAGTAAAGAGAACGTGGTTAAAAACCCATATTACGGTTCTCAAATGATGACTTGCGGAAAAACAGTCGAAACGATTCAATAACTGTATAAAAGGAATATAAAATGAGAAAAATAATGCTACTATTCAGTTTAATAATCAGTATTTCAACTGCAACTGCACAAATGAAAATTGGAGACAGCCTGCCTGATTTTCAACTTAAAAACAATAAAGAAGCAACAATAAATTTGACTTCTTTCAAAGGAAAAACGGTCTTGATTGACTTTTGGGCTTCTTGGTGTGCGCCTTGTAGATTGGCTAATAAAAAGTTGGCTCCTTTATACAATCAATATAAAAATGATAACTTCGAAATTGTTGGGATATCCCTGGATACGGACAAAACGAAGTGGATGAATGCTATTCAAAAAGATAAATTAGCATACGAGCAATTAATCGATGCTAAAGGTTTTGATGCTAAATCTGCGCTGCTTTTTGGAGTAGAAGCATTACCTAATTCGTATCTATTTGATGCATCAGGAAAATTAGTTGCCATCAATCCAACGGAGCAAGAAATAATAATGAAAATAAAAAAATAAAGTAAAATGAAAAATATAAATTTAAAATTCATTGGTATCGCTTGTTTGTTTTTAATAACAAGTATAAAATCCTATTCTCAAATCTCAAAAGCGGAAATAATTGCTACAGGTTTAACGTGTTCTATGTGTTCTAATGCTATAAACAAACAACTAAAAGCAACCGTTGGTGTGGACAGTGTGAGTACTGATTTGAACACAAATACCTTCACGGTTTATTTTAAAAAAGAAAGTAAAATAATGCCCAGAGTACTGAAAGAAGGTGTTGAAAAAGCAGGTTTTTTTATCGGTTCATTAGTAATTACGGTACCTACAGAGAACTTAAAAATCGAAGGAGATAAAACCATTTCATTAAACGGTTCTACTTTCGTTTTATTGAATGAAGAACTTAAAAACAGTAACGGGGAAACCAAATTGAAGGTTTATGATAAAGGATATGTAACTCAAAAAGAGCATAAAAAACTGCTTAAAACGTTTTCAAAAACAGCGTCATATCCATTGGATAACGAAGACGATTACCATATCAAAACTGTAATTTAATGAGGAAGTTTTTAATCGCATTTTCGTTTTTTCTTATTCAAGGAATATCGGCTCAGGAACTTTTTGTGGTAACTGATCCGGCAAGCAATGTTCCTGCGGGTTCATTAGGAATTCGTTTGGGACAATCCATTTTCAAGGAACAAATGAAATCAGGATATAGTTATCATCTCATGCCCGAAGTTACGTGGGGTATCAATAAAAATTTGATGGTGAGAACATCAATGTTTGTTAGCAATAGGAGCAATCAATTGGTTACTGAAGGCGCCAGTTTTTATACTAAATATCGTTTCCTTTCCACGGATGATTTGCATAGTCATTTTAGGATGGCAGCATTTGGGAGATATAGTTTTAATAATGCCGATATCCATCAGGAACAGATAGAAATTATGGGGCATAATACTGGTTTTGAAACGGGAATTGTAGCTACGCAGCTTATAAAAAAGGTAGCCATAAGTGCTTCTGTCAGTTTTGAAAAAGCATTCGATAATAAACCGGATTACAGATTTCCAACAACACAAAGTGATAACGCTACCAATTATACAGTATCGTTAGGAAGATTGATGTATCCAAAAAAATACACTAATTTTAAGCAAACAAATATCAATACAATGCTTGAGTTTGTTGGGCAGACATTAAACGAAAATGGGAAATCATATTTGGATATTGTGCCTTCCATTCAATTTATTGTAAACAGTCAGGCACGGATTGATGTGGCATACAGACAAGAATTATACAGTTCTATGCTACGTTCTGCGCCCAATGGATTTTATCTGAACTTAGAATATAACTTTTTCAATGTTTCAAAATGATACAAGTAACAATCATTATCATTTGAATTTTAAAAAAACAGTTGTCAAACAATACAGCAATTTGCTACAATAATTAACAATTAATAATTCATTAAATGAAAAATACAATCTTATCAATAATCACATTAGCATTAGTGTCGGTTTCATGTAACCAAAAAAATAAAGAAACGGAAGCTGACAAACCGGTTGCAACCAAAACGACATCGGAATTGTATTCGTGTCCAATGCACCCTGAAGTTACCGGTGAAAAAGGAGCAGAATGTTCGGAATGTGGAATGGAACTATCAGAGAAAGTGGCGCAAATGCCAAAGGCGGAAAAAAATGATGCCGTAACGACTGATGTTGAAACAGAAAATACGGTAGCAACCACTAAAACTGTTGCTGCAAATTCGTTTACAATTAATGAAATAGTAAGCAGTTATTTAAAGCTTAAAAACGCATTGGTGAAAGATGATTCTAAAGCCGCTGCTAATGCTGGAAAAGGGTTGTATGCCACGTTTGACAAAGTAAATTCGAATACTATTTCAAATGTAAAACTGAAAAACAAGTACAATGACATTGCCGAAAATGCAAAAAAACATGTGAAACATATTGGTGATAACGCCGGGAAAATAGATCATCAAAGAGAATATTTTGCACTGTTGAGCAAAGATGTACATGATTTGATAAAAACCTTTGGAACAGACCAAAAATTATATCAGGATTATTGCCCAATGTACAATGAAGGGAAAGATGGCTATTGGATAAGCGAAACCAAAGACGTTAAAAATCCATATTACGGTTCTGAGATGTTAACTTGTGGCCGAATGGTGGAAGCAATTTAATAGCGATGAAATTCTACATCAAAAATATGGTATGCGATCGCTGTAAAATGGTTGTGAAATCCGAACTCGAAAAGATTGGAATTTTTCCTGTTTCGGTGGAGTTGGGGGAAGTGGAACTATTGGAAAATTTCAAGGAGAATCAAAAGCAAGAGTTAGAAGTTAAATTGCAATCGCTTGGATTTGAATTGTTAGAAGACAAAACAACGATACTTATAGAGAAAATCAAATGCCTAATTATTGATTTGGTACACCATCAAAATAATGAATTAAAAACCAATTTATCGCACTATTTGTCAGGGCAACTAGGGCAAGATTACAGTACTTTGAGTAATTTATTTTCAGAAGTTCAAGGCACAACTATTGAGCATTATTTTATTGCTCAAAAAATTGAAAAAGTAAAGGAGTTATTAATGTATAAAGAATTAACTTTAAGTGAAATTGCAATTAAATTGAATTACAGCGATGTAGCACATTTGAGTAATCAGTTTAAAAAAATCACGGGCGTAACGCCAACTCATTTTAAACAATTAAAAGAAAATAACAGATTGCAAATTGATGGATTGTAAAATTTACAAATCATTTCCAAAATTCTACAACAAGTCAAAATATCAGGTCGAGTACCTTTGAACAGTAGAAATGAATCTTTAGTTTAATATTTTAATAATAGAAAAAATGAAAACATTAATTATCGTACTAAGCGTGTTCTTAGCAGTAAATTCAATGGCATCAGCTCAAGAAGCTGTGAAATCTTCCCAAAAGGAAATGAATAAAGAAATGTATTCGTGTCCCATGCACCCAAAAGAGATGAGCAGTAAAGAAGGAGAGTGCAGTAAATGTGGAATGAAATTAGTAAAAACACTAAAACACGACACTTCAGGGAAAGGGAAAAAAACAGAAGTAGTTACAAAATACGTTTGTAAAATGGATGGTACAACTGCTGATAAACCTGGAAAATGTTCTAAATGCGGAATGAAAATGACTCCTCAGGACGTTCAGAAACCGGCCTATTCTTGTCCAATGCACCCGAAAGAAATGAGTGATAAACCAGCAAAATGTCCCAAATGTGGTATGCAAATGACTCCAAAAAAAAGTGACAAAAAAGAAGAGAATCATCAACATTAAAATTTTTTAAAATCGGTTCTATACTTTTTATAGAACCGATTTTTTTTAATTCAACATTATGAAACATACCTATACAATCACTGGAATGTCTTGCGACGGTTGTCGTTCCAAGGTCGAAAAAACATTGAATGCTATCGATGGAATTCATGCGACAGTTACTTTGGATCCGCCAATAGCGACAATAACAATGGATGAACATATTCCCACGGCTCAATTACAAGAGACCTTAACTGCAGCCGGAAACTATACAATTGCCATGAATAATGCGACTGATTCTCATCACGCTACCGAAAAGCCAATCGAAAAATCGTGTTGCAGTTCAAATAAACAAATAGAGAAACCAACCGTAATTTTACCCGCTAATTCACAAGGTAAATACTATTGCCCGATGCATTGTGAGGGCGAAAAAGTCTATGATAAACCCGGAAGTTGCCCGGTGTGCGGAATGAATTTGGAAAAAGTGCCAGAATTAAGTGCTGCAAAAACAATGTACACGTGTCCCATGCATCCCGAAGTAATCAAAGACGGTCCCGGTTCGTGTCCCATTTGCGGAATGGATTTAGTGCCAATGGAACCTACCGATTCTGAAGAAAATAAAGTGTACAATGATTTGGTGCGCAAAATGAAAATAGCGGTTGTGTGTACCGTTCCTGTTTTTATTATTGCCATGTCAGATATGATTCCTAATAATCCATTAATGAAAATTATGGATACACAAAACTGGAATTGGGTACAATTAATACTCTCGCTTCCGGTCGTTTTTTATGCGTGTTGGATGTTTTTTGAGCGCGCTTGGAAATCCATTGTTACTTGGAATCTCAATATGTTTACCCTTATCGGGATTGGTACAGGCGTGGCGTTTTTATTTAGTTTAGTCGGAATGTTTTTTCCAGCTGTTTTCCCGGATGAATTCAAAACGCATAACGGAACGGTTTCGCTCTATTTTGAAGCAACAACAGTCATATTAACATTGGTTTTATTAGGACAATTGTTAGAAGCCAGAGCACACAGCCAAACAAGTGGGGCGATAAAAGAATTGTTGAAATTAGCGCCGACCGAAGCCGTTTTGGTACGCGATGGAAAAGATACGGTCATCTCGATTCACGACATCAAAAAAGGCGATTTATTGCGGGTAAAACCTGGAGATAAAATCCCGGTGGATGGAAAAATCACTGATGGTGAAAGTACCATTGATGAATCGATGATAACAGGTGAACCCATTCCTGTTGATAAAAAAATAGGCGACAGCATTAGTTCCGGAACGATAAACGGCAATAAATCTTTTGTGATGATTGCTGAAAAAGTAGGTTCGGAAACCTTGCTTTCGCAAATTATACAAATGGTCAATAACGCCAGTCGTTCTAAAGCACCGATTCAGAAGCTAGCGGATAAAATCGCTAAATATTTTGTGCCAATTGTGGTTTTTGTATCTGCAATTACTTTTTTTGTTTGGGCACAATTTGGTCCTGAACCCGCAATGGTTTATGGGTTTATCAATGCGATTGCCGTATTGATAATTGCCTGTCCTTGCGCTTTGGGATTAGCTACGCCCATGTCAGTCATGGTTGGTGTTGGGAAAGGAGCGCAATCGGGAGTTTTGATAAAAAATGCCGAAGCACTGGAAAACATGAACAAAGTAAATGTTCTGATTACGGATAAAACAGGAACAATTACCGAAGGAAAACCTTCTGTGGAGAAAGTATTTTCCTTGAATAATGAAGAAGATTCTTTGTTGCAAAGCATCGCATCTTTAAATCAATACAGCGAACATCCTTTGGCGCAAGCCGTAGTCAATTTTGCGAAAGCGAAAGCAGTTTCATTAATCGAAGTCAAGGATTTTGAAGCGATTTCAGGGAAAGGAGTCATTGGAACAGTAACCAACAAAAAAGTGGCGCTCGGAAATAAAAAATTAATGGAGCAAGTAAATGTTTCAGTTTCTGAAGAATTAGAAAATAAAATCACAGCCGAACAAAAACTAGGAAAAACGGTTTCTTACATTTCAGTGGACGGAATCGCGGTAGGATTTGTATCGATAACTGACGCCATAAAAGCAACAAGTGTCGAAGCCATAAAAGAACTGATGCGCCAAGGAGTTGAGGTGATTATGCTAACGGGAGATAATGAAAATACGGCAAAAGCAGTGGCTACACAACTGAATCTAAGTTCGTTTAAAGCGAGCTGTTTGCCCGAAGACAAGCTGAAAGAAATTAAACGATTGCAATCCGAAGGGAAAATTGTGGCTATGGCAGGTGACGGAATCAACGATGCTCCGGCTTTGGCACAAGCCGACATCGGAATTGCGATGGGAACCGGAACAGATGTGGCTATTGAAAGCGCGAAAATAACGTTGGTGAAAGGTGATTTGCAAGGCATTGTAAAAGCCAAAAACTTAAGCCATGCCGTGATGAAAAATATCAAGCAAAATCTATTCTTTGCCTTTTTCTATAATGTGTTGGGAATTCCAATTGCTGCGGGCGTTTTGTATCCGTTTTTTGGAGTGTTGCTTTCGCCAATGATTGCGGCTTTGGCGATGAGTTTTAGCTCTGTTTCCGTAATTGCAAATGCGTTGCGATTGCGAAATTTAAAATTATAAAATGAAATCGGCATGAAGAATGGCGATGCCATGTTCCGCTAAAAAAAAAACAGTATCTTAATATGAAAAAATACTCTATAATTATAATCTTGCTTTTTGCTTTGAATGCTGCCGCGCAAAAAGTAGTTCGTTACGATTTATATGTTCGGGACACGATAGTCACTTTTGGTGATAAACCCAAAAGAGCGATTGCCGTAAACGGACAAATTCCCATGCCAACACTCACGTTTACCGAAGGCGATATTGCCGAAATTTATGTGCATAATGAATTAAATGAAGATACTTCGTTGCATTGGCACGGATTATTTTTGCCCAATAAAGAAGACGGCGTGCCTAATTTGACACAAATGCCCATCAAACCACACACTACGCATAAATATACGTTCCCAATTATCCAGCACGGAACGCATTGGTACCACAGTCACACGGGTTTGCAGGAACAAATTGGGATGTACGGTTCTTTTGTAATGAATAAAAAATTGGATGATCCAACCTTTAGAAAAGGAATTGATGATTTGCCAACCGTTCCAATTATTCTGAGTGAATGGACGGATATGAAACCGGAAAATGTGCATCGAATGTTACACAATGCGACGGATTGGTTTGCGATTCAAAAAGGAACTACGCAAAGTTATTCTGAAGCTATAAAAGCTGGACATTTCAAGACAAAAGTCACCAACGAATGGAAACGTATGAACGCCATGGACGTAAGTGATGTGTATTACAATAAATTCCTGATCAACGGGAAAAATGAAAGTCAGCTTTCGCAGTTTAAAGCGGGAGATAAAGTCCGATTGCGAATTTCCAATGGTGGTGCTTCTACCTATTTTTGGTTGAATTATGCCGGAGGAAAAATCACCGTGGTTGCTAGTGACGGAAATGATGTGGAACCTGTTGAAGTCGACCGATTAATCGTTGCTGTTTCTGAAACCTATGATGTTGTTGTAACGATTCCTGCCGATAAAACGGCGTATGAGTTTTTAGTCACTTCGGAGGATAGGACGAAATCGGCTTCGTTGTATTTAGGAGATGGCATCAAGCAATTGATTGCGCCTTTGCCTAAATTAAAGTATTTTGAAGGGATGAAAATGATGAACGGTATGATGAAAATGAATGGGGATTTAGATGATATGGGCATGCAAATGTCACTCAACCAAATGGACATGAATGTGGTGATGTATCCTGAAATTACTGGAAACAGTCAAAAGGAGAAAGGCGAAAGTCAGAAAAAGGATGAACATGCCAATCACAATCAGTACGACTCCAACGCACTTTCGGATATCACGACATTAAATTATGCGATGCTGAAATCACCCACGAAAACAACCTTGCCAAAAGACGCACCCGTAAAAGAATTGCGGTTTGAATTATCAGGAAACATGAATCGGTATGTTTGGAGTCTGGACAATAAAGTAGTTTCGGAAACCGATAAAATTCTAATTAAAAAAGGGGAGAATGTTCGAATTGTACTCTTCAATGGCTCCATGATGCGCCACCCGATGCATTTACACGGACACGATTTTAGAGTGCTGAACGGAAAAGAAGCATACGCTCCATTGAAAAATATCATCGATATTATGCCGATGGAAACCGATACGATTGAGTTTAATGCGAATGTTAAAGGCGATTGGTTTTTTCATTGTCACATTCTCTATCACATGATGGCGGGAATGGGCAGGGTTTTTAGTTATGAAAATCAAGAGCCAAATCCTTTGATTCCAAATCCAAAATTAGCGCAACGCAAATTGTTTGCTGATGACAGAGCTTTTCATGTGATGGCCGAAAATGATTTTGCCACCAATGGAAACGATGGAATGTTGATGATTCAAAACACGCGTTGGAGTATTGGTACCGAATGGCGTTTGGGCTACACCAATCATCACGGGTATGAAACCGAAACGCACATTGGACGCTACATCGGGAAAATGCAATGGCTGATGCCGTTCATTGGTTTTGACTGGAGGTATCGAAAAATGGAAATGGGAGAAATGGAAGAGAATCTTTTTGGTCAAACGAATACCAAAGACAATCGCGCTGTTTTCAGTGCCGGAGTCGAATATACGTTGCCAATGCTCATCAAAGCACAAGCCGAAGTATTTACAGACGGGAATTTCAGATTGCAATTTGAACGCATGGATATTCCGGTTTCCAAAAGATTGCGCATGAATTTAATGTGGAATACGGACAAAGAATACATGGCGGGTTTGCGCTATATTGTCAAGAGAAATTTCGGAATTACCACGCATTACGACAGTGATATGGGAATGGGTTTTGGATTGAGTTTGAATTATTAAAAACGGAATACTTTGTTTTTGTAATTTTGGGAAAAATATACTGCTATGGTACAACTTTCAGAAATCTGGATTTATCCTGTAAAATCATTAGGTGGAATTAAATTGCAAGAAGCTCAAGTGACCGATCGTGGTTTGGAACACGACCGCCGTTGGTTGTTGGTTGATGAAAACGGATTGTTTCTGTCGCAAAGGGAACATTCGGAATTAGCTCTTTTTCAACCTGAAATTGCAGGGGATTTTCTGAATATTACACATCGCGTACAATTAGAAACAATACAACTTCCGTTGCATCAATCTTTTTCGGAGACCAAAACTAAAATTGATGTGATGGTTTGGGAGGACTCCATTCAGGCGTATGAAGTCGATTCAGTTATTTCAGATTGGTTTTCCAGAATATTGGGATTTTCGGCTCGTTTGGTTTACATGCCCGAAGAAAGTCACCGAAAAGTAGAGGCTAAATATGCCGTTACGGAAGCTGATATTAATTCTTTTTCGGATGGTTATCCTTTTTTGTTGATTGGTCAATCGTCATTGGATGATTTGAATTCGCGTATGAAGGAAGCACTGCCGATGAATCGGTTTCGACCTAATTTTGTTTGTACAGGCGGTGATGCTTATGAAGAAGAATCTTGGAAAGAATTTACAATAGGTGAGCTAACTTTTTTTGGGGTGAAACCTTGCGGAAGATGTGTAATGACAACTATTGACCAAGAAAAAGGAGTGACCTCAGGAAAAGATCCTTTACGGACTTTGGCAAAATACAGAACAGTAGGGAATAGCGTGTTGTTTGGGCAAAACTTGATAGGTTCTGGAACTGGTCTTGTAGCTGTTGGTGATGCTATTGCTGTTTTGATTTCTATTTAAGTTTCCCAATTTCTTACTCAAATTTATAGCTTTTTGAAATAGCTAAAAAGTCG
>Ga0160184_114061_pt1 | contig 10971 bp, 9 predicted proteins | sample met14sa_2_FD_114924 | JGI IMG/M metagenome (GOLD analysis project Ga0160184, IMG submission 114924) | Synthetic bacterial communities of pure cultures from sediment of Lake Washington, USA, under high oxygen condition - MT... | ecosystem: Engineered > Modeled > Simulated communities (microbial......
AAAGCATAACGTGTTCGTTACATTTCCTAATAGTAAATATCAACTCCATCAACCTTTTCCTCCTGCCGGTGATCAACCGCAGGCGATTGATAAATTAACGCAAGGCGTTAATGATGGGCTTAAGTTTCAAACACTGCTTGGTGTGACTGGCTCTGGCAAAACTTTTACGATGGCTAACGTGATAGCACGTACTGGCCGTCCTGCGATTGTGATGGCCCCGAATAAAACCTTGGCAGCACAGTTATATAGTGAGTTTCGAGAGTTTTTTCCGAACAATTCAGTGGAGTATTTCGTGAGTTATTACGATTACTATCAGCCTGAGGCTTACGTACCATCGCGTGATTTGTTTATTGAAAAAGATTCCAGCATCAATGAGCATATTGAACAGATGCGGCTTTCAGCCACCAAAGCGTTGCTAGAGCGTGAAGATAGTATTATTGTGGCGACTGTATCAGCCATTTACGGTATTGGTGACCCAACTGACTACCACGGCATGGTGTTGCATGTGCAGCAGGGTGAGAAAATAGCTCAGCGTGACATGATTACACGCTTGGTAGGTATGCAATACGATCGTAATGAGTTTGATTTCTCGCGTGGCACTTTCCGAGTGCGCGGAGATGTTATCGATGTGTTCCCAGCAGAAAATAATGAAACTGCGGTTCGCATCTCTATGTTTGATGATGAAATTGAGTCAATCACCTTATTTGACCCGTTAACAGGCCAGATTTTTAATAAAATCCCTCGTTATACGGTTTATCCATCAAGCCACTATGTTACGCCTCGCGAAACTACGATTCGTGCGATGGAAAAAATCAAGCATGAACTTAAAGACCGTGTGAGTTTTTATATTCAAAACAATAAGCTAGTAGAAGCCGCCAGAATAGAACAGCGTACAAGATTTGATCTTGAAATGCTTAATGAAATCGGCTTTTGTAAGGGCATTGAAAATTATTCACGTCATTTATCAGGGCGCAACCCTGGTGATCCGCCACCTACATTGATTGATTATTTGCCAGAAAATGCGTTAATGATTATTGATGAAAGCCATGTGACCGTACCGCAAGTAGGTGGCATGTATAAAGGTGACCGTTCGCGTAAAGAAAACTTGGTGGATTATGGTTGGCGTTTACCATCTGCATTGGATAACAGACCTTTAAAGTTTGAAGAGTTCGAGCACATTATGCGTCAATGTGTATTTGTTTCTGCTACGCCTGCGGACTATGAAAAAAATCACCAGCAACAAGTAGTTGAGATGATTGCACGTCCAACAGGGCTAATTGACCCAGAAATTATCGTTAAACCGGCAGATACGCAAGTGGATGACCTGTTAGGAGAGATTAAAAAACGTGTTGAGATTGGTGAGCGCGTTTTAGCAACTACGCTTACTAAGCGTATGGCCGAGGATTTAACTGACTACTTAAGTGAGCATGGCGTTAAAACGCGCTATTTACATAGCGATATTGATACCGTAGAGCGTGTGGAAATTATCCGCGATTTGCGTCTTGGTGAATTTGATGTATTGGTTGGTATTAACTTGTTGCGTGAAGGTTTGGATATTCCTGAAGTATCTTTGGTTGCGGTATTGGATGCCGATAAAGAAGGTTTTCTGCGGTCTGAACGTAGCTTGATTCAAACGGCAGGGCGTGCGGCACGTAATTTAAATGGCCAAGTAATCTTTTATGCCAATAAAATCACGCGCAGCATGAAGCTGGCGATGGATGAGACTGAGCGTAGGCGAGGTGTTCAGCGGGCGTTTAACGAAGCGCATGGAATTGTGCCTAGAGGCGTATCTAAACGCATTAAAGATATTATTGATGGTGTTTATGATAAAGATGAAGCATTGCGTGAGCGTAAAGCTTTGCAAGATCAAGCGAATTACGAATCTTTAAGTGAAAAACAAATCACAAAAGAAATGAAGCGTTTGGAAAAAGCGATGCACGATGCAGCCAAAAATCTAGAGTTTGAAAAAGCTGCAGACTTTAGAGATCAACTCAAAAAGCTCAGGATTAAGTTTTATGGCGCAGAGATGCCGGATCTTGTTTGAAAATTAGACCGTAGTTAGACATTAGATTGAATCTTAAAAAGTATTTGATAGCGTTCAGGTCACAAACCGGTTGATTTTATTAAATATAATTTGATTAGTCGTGTGCTTTTGTCTATAATCCTGCGCTTGCTCGGTAGTGATGTCGAGTAGTTTTTGTTTTTTTACCTTGTCACACTGCATAAAGCAGGTGGCTTTTATCCAAAAGGAGTGTCTATGAGACATTATGAAGTAGTATTTATCGTCCATCCGGACCAAAGCGAGCAAGTGCCAGCGATGATTGAGCGTTACCGCGCACTCATCACGACTAACGGTGGCGCAATTCACCGTTTAGAAGACTGGGGCCGTCGTCAATTGGCTTATCCAATCCAAAAAATTCACAAAGCACACTATGTGTTAATGAACATTGAATGTAACCAAACAGTGTTAGAAGAATTAGAGCATGGCTTTAAATTCAACGACGCAGTATTGCGTCACCTAACAATGGCTACAAAAACTGCTGTTACTGCACCATCACCAATGATGAAAGAAGAGAAATCTAAATCAGTGTTGAGTAAAGATGCAGCACCAGCTGCACCAACAGAGGCAGCTGCTGCTTAATTGAATAAATTGGTGATACAAGCTGAGGTGGTGCAAATTGAACCGCTTCGCTACACACCAGCAGGCATACCGTTGTTAAGTGTTGTATTGCGACATGTTTCAGAGCAAATTGAAGCTGGCATGAAGCGAAAAGTAGAATGTGAAGTTAATGCAGTGGTCTTAGGTGACTTAGCATTAAAAGGTTTAAAGCAGGGCGTTCAAATTTTGGCGCAAGGTTTTCTAGCTAAACGCAGTCTTAAAAGCACACAATTGGTTATGCATATTAATGACATAAAAACTATGTAAGCAGTGCTTACATAAATTAAAGAATTTAGGAGTTTAAGATGGCAAGAGATATGTACAAACGCCGCCGTTACTGCCGTTTTTCAGCAGAAGGCATCAAAGAAGTAGATTACAAAGATGTTGATCTTTTAAAAGACTTCATCTCTGAAAATGCAAAAATCATCCCAGCACGTATGACGGGTACTAAAGCTCGCTATCAACGTCAATTAACGTCAGCGGTTAAACGCGCTCGTTTCTTGGCATTGTTACCATACACTGACAAACACCCAGGCTAAGGAGATTTAAGATGCAAGTAATTTTATTAGAAAAAGTAGCTAACCTTGGTGTGTTAGGTGATGTTGTTAAAGTTAAAGACGGTTTCGGTCGTAACTTTTTGATCCCACAAGGCAAAGCTAAACGTGCAACCGAAGCTAACAAAGCTGAATTTGCGGCACGTCGTGCTGAATTAGAAAAGCAACAAGCTGCAATTTTAGCTGCATCACAAGCACGCGGCGAAAAACTAGCTGGTTTTGTTGTGACAATCGCTCAAAAAGCTGGTGTTGATGGTCGTTTGTTCGGTTCTGTAACAAACGGTGACATCGCTGAAGCTTTAGTTGCTCAAGGTCATGAAGTTGCTAAATCATTGGTTCGTTTACCAAACGGCCCGTTGAAAACAATTGGTGACCACGCGGTAACAGTAGCTTTACATCACGACGTTGTTGTAGATATCACTGTAACAGTAGTTGCTGAAGCATAACTAAGCAATTCGTTTCAAATAAAGCCGGCCTAAATGGTCGGCTTTTTGCATTTGGGTGCTAGGTCGTCAATTTTCCTTCAATAAGTAACGCTCAAGCATCAGTGAGCTATGATTCGTTGTTCTTGAATCAATTCATTTATCTCTTGCATCAAAAGCCATTAAGTAGCTGTCATTCCGTAAAAAGTAATAATAAAATTTTGATGATATAAACCCTTAGCGAGTTAATCCTGCACTGATATAATCATGGCTATGGCTGATAATCAATTAGATGCACTTAAAATCCCCCCACACTCTGTAGAAGCAGAGCAATCCGTTATTGGCGGCTTGCTACTTGAAAATGAAGCGCTTGATAAGATTGCTGATATTCTTAGCGGTAAAGATTTTTACCGCTACGACCATAAGCTTATTTTTGAGCATATTTCCAAACTGATTGAGCACAATAAGCCTGCTGATATTGTTACAGTGGCAGAGTCCCTGGAAAATTCCGCTGAACTTTCTGGCGTTGGTGGTATTGCCTACCTAGGATTATTGGCACAAAACACTCCAACTGCGGCTAATATTCGTCGGTATGCAGAGATTGTGCATGAGCGTTATGTGATGCGCCAACTGGTGGCGGTTGGTTCAGGCATTGCTGAAAGTGCATATGCGCCAAATGGCCGCGATGCGCAACAGTTGTTAGATGAGGCTGAAGCCAAGATATTTCAGATTGCTGAAGGTGGTAAGCGTAGCACTGAGGGTTTTATTGATATTAAAGTGCTGTTGCCGCAGGTAGCCGATCGTATCGATCAACTATTCTCACGTGACAATCAATCAGATGTCACTGGTATTCCAACTGGTTTTGCAGACTTAGATTCGATGACCTCAGGCCTTCAAGGCGGTGACTTGGTCATTGTTGCAGGTCGCCCATCTATGGGTAAGACAGCTTTCTCACTGAATATTGCAGAAAACGTGGCGCTTGATACAGGTTTGCCTGTTGCTGTGTTCTCAATGGAGATGGCAGGTACACAGCTTGCAATGCGTATGATTGGTTCTGTAGGTCGATTAGACCAGCATCGTATGCGGACAGGTCGGTTAGAGGATGAGGATTGGGAAAAGCTAACAACAGCGCTAGGTAAGTTAAACGAGGCACCTCTCTTCATTGATGAAGGAGCTGGTTTGAGCAGTTTTGATGTGCGCGCAAGGGCGAGAAGGCTGCATCGTCAGACTGGTAAGCTTGGCTTAATTGTCATCGATTACTTACAGTTAATGACAGCCCCATCAGGTAAACAGGGCGAAAATCGTGCAACAGAAATTTCTGAAATTTCACGGTCATTAAAAGCCTTGGCCAAAGAGCTTGATGTACCAGTGATTGCGCTTTCTCAGTTAAACCGTAGTCTGGAGCAACGACCGGATAAGCGTCCTGTGATGAGTGACCTGCGTGAATCAGGCGCGATTGAACAAGATGCTGACGTCATCTTGTTTATTTACCGTGATGAAGTTTATAACCCGGATTCTCCCGATAAAGGTACTGCTGAAATCATCATCGGTAAACAACGGAACGGTCCAATTGGTAGAGTTAGATTGACGTTCCTTGGTCAACATACACGCTTTGAGAATTTTGCTGGCAGTGGTCACATGGCTGATGAGTACTAGTTATCAGAATACTAGAGTGAAGAAATGCGTCCAATCCTAGCTACGGTTTCTCTTCTTGCATTACGGCATAATATAGCTGCTGTAAGAAAATTCGCACCTCGTTCAAAAGTGATGGCAGTCGTTAAAGCTAATGGCTACGGGCATGGTTTAATCAATGTTGCGCATGGATTAGGCTCTGCTGATGGCTTTGCAGTACTAGGTATTAATGAAGCCATTGATTTGCGTGATGCAGGTTTTCAGCAAACAATTTTATTATTAGAAGGTGTATTTTGTGAGCAAGAGCTCAATATTGCATCTAACTTTGCCCTTAATATTGTTGTTCATTCTTTACAGCAGCTTGTCATGTTGGAGGGTGCTACCTTAGCTAAGCCAATACATATTCACCTTAAAATGAATACAGGTATGAATCGTTTAGGGTTTAAGCCTGACGCTTTTATTTCAGCCTATGAAAGGTTGAAGGCTTGTAAAAATGTTGCTGATATTACGCTCATGACACATTTTGCAACTGCAGATGATGAGCTTGGTATTGAAAAGCCATTAAACATGTTTAAACAAGTCACTCATGAGCTAAATTCACCTATTTCTTTGGCTAACTCTGCCACTATTTTGCGACACTCTAATGCCCATGCAGATTGGGTGCGCCCCGGTATCATGCTTTATGGTGCTACTCCTGTTGGAAATGTTGCAGCTGCAGATTATGACTTAATGCCCGCGATGCAACTCACTTCAGAAATTATTGGCGTACAAGAAATCCAGGCCGGTGAAACAGTGGGTTATGGTAGCCGCTTTACAGCCACCAAAGCAACCCGTGTAGGTATTGTAGCTTGTGGATATGCTGATGGTTACCCGAGACATGCTGGTTTGGTAAGTGGCAATCAGAACGATGGCGCACCAATTGCAGTTGCTGGAAAACTAACCTCCACATTAGGGCGTGTTTCAATGGATATGTTGTTTTGTGATTTAACGAACATACCTGAGGCTAACATAGGCTCAACAGTCGAGCTTTGGGGTAAGCAAGTGTCTGTAGATGCTGTTGCAGCAGCTTCTGATACTGTGGGCTATGAATTACTCTGTGCTGTCGCTCCACGTGTGCCGATGAAGGTAGTTGATTGATGGCTAAAGCTAAAACTATTTACACTTGTACTGAATGTGGCGCAAGTGAGCCTAAGTGGCAGGGGCAGTGCCCAAGTTGCCATGCATGGAATACACTAGTCGAATCTATCGCAGAAATAACTAGCGTTAGTCGCTTCGCACCATTAGCAGAAACAGCTGGTTTACAAAAGCTAGCAGAAGTAGAAGCGGCAGAGGTTCCAAGGCAGCCAACTGGCGTGAGCGAGTTTGATCGTGTGTTAGGCGGTGGTTTAGTAGCTGGTGGGGTTGTGCTAATTGGTGGTGACCCTGGCATTGGTAAGTCTACTTTGTTGCTCCAGACCTTATGCCATATTGGTGGTGCAAGAAAAGCGATTTACGTCAGTGGTGAAGAGTCGCCGCAGCAAATAGCCATGCGCGCGAAGCGTCTTGGTTTAGATGCTAGCCCAATATCACTATTAGCTGAAATTAATCTAGAAAAAATTATCGGCATGCTGCAGAAGCATAAACCTGATATTGCAGTCATCGACTCTATTCAAACGGTTTACTCCGAGGCACTACAATCGGCTCCAGGGTCTGTTGCGCAAGTGCGCGAGTGCTCTGCACAATTGACGCGTTTGGCAAAGCAGGCAGGCATTACTGTGATATTGGTCGGGCATGTGACAAAAGAGGGGGCTTTGGCGGGCCCGCGCGTGTTGGAGCATATTGTCGATACTGTTCTTTACTTTGAAGGCGACCAAAGTTCTAGCTTCCGTCTGATTCGTGCATTTAAAAACCGTTTTGGCGCAGTGAATGAATTGGGTGTATTTGCGATGACTGAAAAGGGTTTGCGCGAAGTCACCAACCCTTCTGCATTATTTTTATCGCACCACAGCGAGCAAGTGGCTGGCTCTTGTATTACGGTCACCATGGAAGGTACGCGTCCTCTACTGATTGAAATTCAAGCATTGGTCGATGAGGCGCATGCGCCTAACCCAAAGCGGCTATGTGTTGGGTTGGAGCAAAACCGTCTTGCGATGTTGTTAGCTGTGTTGCATCGCCACGCCGGGGTAGCTTGTTTTGATCAAGATGTATTTATCAATGCGGTTGGTGGCGTTAAGATTTCAGAACCAGCGGTTGATTTAGCAGTGCTTCTTTCAATCACTTCTTCTTTAAAAAACAAACCATTAGATAATAAACTTATAGTGTTTGGTGAGGTTGGTTTGGCCGGGGAGGTTAGACCTGTACAGCGCGGACAAGAGCGATTAAAAGAAGCCGCAAAGCTTGGTTTTACCAAAGCAATTGTACCTAAAGCGAATGCACCAAAACAACGAATTGATGGAATAGAGGTTGTAGCAGTTGAGCGCTTAGAGCAGGCACTCAACTATGTAAAGAATTATTAACGATTAAAATTATTAATCCTTAGAAATCGCTGCGTTTTATGATGCGTTACTAATAAGGTTAGCACAATAAATGCCACTTCTAACTGCTCCCTCAATCGTTGCTGGATAGCTAGCATAAGTATAGTCTCCAGCTAGATAAAGGTTGCTTTGTGCTGTTCTGTTAGTTGGGCGTGCCAAATCAGGTAAGCATGAGAAAGTAGCGCGCTTTTCAGCAATCACTTTATGCCATAAGGGTTTAGGTAGTTGTGGAAAGGCTTGATTTAACTCTTTTGCTACTTTTAATGCAAGATCATCTTGTGTCAGTTTTTGGTGTTTTCCCTCTGCGCTCACAATAACAGCCAGTAGCCCTTTTTCTCCACAAAGCTCCCCTCGGTCAAATACCCACTGACTTATCGTATTGCTTAATCCACACATCACTTGTGGTAGTTTTGTTTCTATTGGGTATTGCAAGTAAATTGTGTAAATGGGCTGATATTGATAATGATCAGTTTTATCTCGACTAGTTTTTAATTTAGGGAGTTGTTCCAATAGCTTATCAGTCCTGGCTGGTGAGGTAGCAACTATCACGTGACTAAAATTAAATGTCCCTTGTCTGGTTTCTAAATTAAACCCATTGTCCACTTCTACTAGCGTGCGTATGCGATGATTTAACTTTATACTGCCGCCTCTAGCTTGTATGTAATGTGCTAATGGATGCGAGATAATCTTTGACAAATCTAGTTTAGGAATTAAAAAGTCGCTATTTTTTTTGTTTCCACTAAACGAATCTCGTAATACATTTAAAAATATTTTGCTGCTTGCTTTTGCAATAGGAGTATTAAGCGCAGCTAAGCACAGAGGCTCCCATAACATTTGGATTAACTTAGCTGATTGATGATGTAGCTTTAGAAATTTTACTAATGGTTTATCATTGATGATTTCATAGTTAGACGATTGTAAATGTCTCATGAATGTTAAAGCAGTTATTCGATCTTTAAATGACAAGCCTTTACAAAATATAAAACCGACGAGCATATTGAACGGGGCTGGTAAATAATTGACAGATTTTAATGAAAATATGGATTTAGCACTACTGGACACCATGTTGAGTTGTAACGGTAGCCGCAAAAATGCTTCATTTTCTTTAACACCAGCTTTTTCAAGTAGTGATAAAGTGGCGTGATAAGCACCTAATAAAATATGTTGACCATTATCTAGTAGCTGTAATAAATCTTTATTTTCAACGACTACCGTGCGAGCGCGCCCGCCTAGCTGAGAGCTAGCTTCAAATAATGTGACTGAGTAACCGCGCTCGGTTAAAGTTGCAGCGGCGCTCAACCCAGCACAACCACCACCAATAATTGCAATATTATGTTGATGCGTATTCAAATGTGTTCTCAGGAAATTATAGATACTTAAACCAAGTGCTAAAGGCAATCCATAGCTTACGAAGTGTGCCTAATGATATGCGTGCATTAAGGACTTTTTCTGCACCGTCAGCTTTTATTTCTCGTAGCAATGTTCGATAAATACCTGTCATGATTAAACCTACGCGTTGACTCTTTTTATCTTCTGCCGGCAGCTCGTTCAGTGCTTTATCGTAATACATCTCAGCGCGTTCAATTTGCGCATCCAGCAGTCTTTTTACCGCGTCAGATTCACGGCTTTTTAAAATATCGTCTTCTGTCACATTAAACTTAGCAAGTTCATCTAATGGAAGGTAAATGCGATTGCGGCGCGCATCTTCCCCAACATCTCTGATGATGTTAGTCAGTTGAAAAGCCATGCCAAGGTCATGTGCGAACTTGAGTGTTTTTCTATTCTCAAACCCAAATATCTGAGCTGAGAGAATACCAACTACGCTGGCAACGCGATAACAATATAGCTGTAGTTGCTTGAAGTCTTCATAGCGATTAAAATTTAAATCCATCTCCATGCCATCAATGATTTCATGGAAGTGCTCCTCATCTAATTGAAATTGTTGGATAACTGGCTCAAGTGCCTTTGTCACTGGGTGAATTGGTTTTTTTAGATATAAGTTGCGCACTTCATCTTTCCACCAGGCCAGTTTTACTTGAGCAACTTTTAATTCCGTAGATTCATCGACAACATCGTCAACTTCGCGGCAAAAAGCATACAGCGCAGTAATCGCCTCACGTTTCTGTTTTGGTAAAAACATAAAGCTGTAATAAAAACTAGAGCCGCTTTTTGCTGCCTTTTCTTGGCAATATTGCTTAGGTGTCATATGGAGTGGTCGAACCAAATAATGAATGTTTATAGCTTTAGCAGCGCTTTTGAAAAGACGATGGCCCAATCTAAGCAGTTTAGTGTTGGCCTATGGTTAAAAACATCGCCATTCACTGCACTTATCTTATGAATAATTCGCTCCCCGCCAGCAATAATCATGCGCATTTCAAAACCAATGCGTCCTTTTAAGATTTTACCCAAAGGCTTGCCCTTGTTAAGCAATGCATGGGTGCGACGTAAGTTAAAATGCATAAACTGATGCCAATGATCATCTGTCGCTTGCATTGCATTAACATAAGCCCTGATTGTTTGCTCTGATATACCAAAGGCCATCAGCTCATCTTGGCATAGATAAACTCTTTGTTTACCTTCATTTTTCTTAAAATCAATCGCTATATCTTGCAGAAAGTTAATTAATTGAAGTGCAGAGCATATATGATCTGAATACTGGATGTTTTCAGAAGTTGCTTGCTGGTACAAATGTAATAAAAGTCGACCGATAGGGTTTGCAGAGCGAGTGCAGTAGTCTAGTACATCTTCATAATCAGCATAACGTGTTTTCGTCACGTCCTGGCTAAACGCATCAAGTAAGTCATAAAATGGAGCTATTGGTAGCTTTCTCTCACGTATCATTTTCCCCAAGGTCACAAAAAAAGCTGTTTTTGGTTTTATGTACGCTTGTAACAAGTCAAGCTCATCGCGAAATTCGCTTAGCAAATTTAATCGTTGCTCAATAGTGAGGTCACCTTCATCAGCAAAATCATCGGCCTGTCTGGCAAAGCTATAAATTAAGGCAATAGGTTCGCGTAGGTGGTAGGGCAAAAAAAAGGAGGCTACTGGAAAATTCTCATAATGATGACTGGCTAAGTCTAGGCTTTGTTGAGCCACTGCCATTGATGTATCACCAAACTTTGAGCAATTATTTACCATGGCGTGAGTATGCCACAAAATTAAATCATTTTTGATGGCAAACTTTGCTATTT
>Ga0160184_110280_pt1 | contig 10845 bp, 7 predicted proteins | sample met14sa_2_FD_114924 | JGI IMG/M metagenome (GOLD analysis project Ga0160184, IMG submission 114924) | Synthetic bacterial communities of pure cultures from sediment of Lake Washington, USA, under high oxygen condition - MT... | ecosystem: Engineered > Modeled > Simulated communities (microbial......
CTCTTTCGTTGGTTGCGGCGAAAGACTCGTTGAATAGCAGCATCGAGTTCGGTATCAGCGTGTCGATGATGTCGTTCATCCGGCAAAGTTCTTCATCCAGTTTGCCGCTCTGCATCGCAGTATCTTCTTCACGCTTGTAGTGCGTGAAAATGCCTTGGCAAATATTGGCGCTGAACGACTCGGCCGCGACGAACATGCCGCACTGCATCATCAGTTGCGCCAGCCCAATACTGCGCAGAAAGCTGGATTTGCCGCCCTGATTAGCGCCAGTAATGATCACAAGATTTTTCCCGTCGGCAGCCAAACTGTTGACCACGACAGGTTGCTCAATGCTGAGAGCGAGACAGACATCGTACAGCCCGAGGCACGAGTGATAGTGAGCACCGGGTGGTGCGGGAACAGGAAAGGACGCCCGTTCTCCTTTCTGGAAAAGCCTGTCATGCAGATTCACACAACCGATATGGAACGCCAGCTCTGTTCGCAACATGACGAAGAAACTCATAATGTGATCCGTGGACTGGGCGAGCCTATTGGCGACCTGATTAATACCCCGGTCCCGCAACTCCGACAGAGCCTGGGCCCCAGCCTCGTCGCGCTCATGAATGTGAAAGGTATAAGCGGGCGGTCCTTGCTCAAACATCCGCTGGATCCAGCCCGGCTTCTTGGTCAAGGATTTGCGCAAAACGTAGTTGGCGCCTTCGTTGCCAATCCCCAATTCAGCACTCACCAGAACACCTTCTTCGAACTTCAGTTCAGTGAGATGATGCTCAATGCTGGCGAAATATTCATCTGTCAATTCAGTCTTGAGCATCATGAAAAATGTTGAAAAGCCTTTCGACTCGAAACCGTCGGAATGTTCATCGGCGATGAGTTTCAGTTTCTTGAGCATGCCTATGAGCATTTGTAATAAATTGATCGCGTCATACAATATGCTGGTCGGACAATGACTGAAGATACCGAACCAAGACCCTTTCTTACTTTCGATCGACTCTACGGCGATATCGTAGATGCTTTTGGCAACGGCATGATTCATCAGGCAGTCCTTGAGAACATCCTGACGGTAAAGAATGGTTTCAAGATCATCCTGGAGACCGGACAAGACAGCGTGCTTCGCCACCCGATAAAGGAATTCGTCGCCACACGCCATGGAGTTGAACAATATGTCCAATTCCAGATCCTGCATCAGCGCCTGTTCGTTCGATGGCAATACCCGCTGCAAATTAAAATCGCGGTCGAGATACATCAGATGCGCTTTCACAGCTTGATCCGCTCCTTCAATCGCTCATAGGTTAGCCGGTATTTCTCGGCAATCGCCAGAGCATAGGAAAGTCCGTCGGCCGACCTTCTCTCTATCCTGTATGTGCGCATCGTCGGATTATTGGGCATGATGGTGGCGACGACACTGACGGTTTTCTCGTTCAAGGAAGCAAGTTCATCCAAGAAGGTCACGCAGACGCAAAGCGAATCCAGTTGCGATATGCTGCCCACAACCTTTCTGCTCAAATAGGCGGCATCTTTGAGAGTTGTGGACGAGAAAATCTCGTTGATGATGATGACGCTGTTCGGCGTGGCCTGATCGAGTATGCAATGAATCCTGACAAGGTCATCCTGCAGTTTGCCGCGCAACGTCTTGATGTCCTCCTCTTTCTCGAAGTGAGTAAAGAGGTGGTCGAAAAGGAATAGTTGCGCTTCCGAGCCCGGAACAGGACAACCCAGGCTTGCCAGATAATGCATCTGCCCGAAAGTGCGAGCGAACGTCGTCTTGCCGCCCTGATTCGGGCCGGTGATGACGAGTATCCGTTCATCACCTTGCAGGAAAAAGTCGTTACAGACAACAGCCGACTTTTCGTCAATGAGTTTGTGGGCCAGCGCCGGATCAAAGCCTTCGCGGTTGCTGACGTGCTTGCAGGTGTCAGAAACGCGCGGATAGCAGAATTTGAGTCCTGCCATTTTGAACGTTTCTATGTATTCCAAATAGGCTATGTAGAACTGTATCTCCCGGTCGAAATCGGTGATCGTTTTCTCGATACAGCTTCCGTAGTTTGTACAGTAATGATCGAGCGCGTTAAATACATCAGAATTCAACAATGCGACTCGTTCAAGTACCTGTGCTTCGACCTGGTTCATGCCGAAGTCCGGAAATTGGACGCTGTAGTACTTCACCGCGCCTTGCTTGAATTTCGCGAAGGTTTCTTCGATTACTGCGCTGTAATCGATTTCCGAATCATAATTGCGCACCGTAATGCTGTTATCCCGGATTAGCAGGCAATACCTGATGGACGACAATTCGGACTTCAGCTTTTCCGCCTCATTAAGGAGCGTTTTGAACTGGCTGGATTCGACGTACTCTGCTAGATACGCCCGGAAGGCCAGTAGTCCGCGTGAATTCGGCTCCTCTCGGTACATATCCTGCAATAGGTTTTTGACGGCATCACCATAGATTTCCACGGCGTACAGGAACTCTCTTTCTTTTTGGTATTTATAGGAAAGTTTCTCTGCGACGATCAGATGCTGGCGCATGGTCAACATCTGTTGCGAAAACGCCTTGATATTCTTAAACAGTAGCGTATTTTCGAGATCTCTCATGATTTGATAGCGATAAGTGATCGCCGCGAGATCAGTCAGTGGGGTGTGAAAGAACGGCTTTAGATCGTATTCTTGCCGGTCGGCGGTGATGGCGTCTACGATCTGATCAAGATTCAAATCATGAAAGAAGGGCGGCGCTTCAGTTGCCGCCCCTCTTTTCATGTCGCTTGGTTGTTCAAACAGGATGCTGTGGAAGTTCTTGGGAAACGCGCAACCCTTGCTCCGCATCGAGCCGATTATTAATTGTCAGGATACGCGCGGTAAAACATTCCTACGACCGGCGAATATGGCAGATCCCCCCAGGGATTCCTCAATCCGCAGCAGTTGATTGTATTTTTCCACCCGTTCACCGCGACAGGGCGCACCAGTCTTGAGGTGGCCAGTGTCGAGTGCTACGGTAAAATCGGCGATAAAACTATCCACGGTTTCGCCACTACGGTGAGAGACCATCGCGCCCCAGTCTGCAGCGTAAGCCATTCGTACCGCAGCCACTGTTTCTGTCAACGTGCCAATCTGATTAAGCTTGATAAGCACAGCATTGGCTACGTTTTCCTTGATACCGCGAGCAATACGTTCCACATTGGTGACAAAGATGTCATCACCAACCAGTTCGATTTTATTCCCAAGTTCCCTATTCAACAGCTTCCAGCCATCCCAGTCATCCTCAGCCAATCCGTCCTCTAATAGAGAAATGGGATATTTGGCGACCCAATCGGCATACATCGCCACCATTTCAGCGGCACTGACTTTCCGGTTCTCAGTTCGCAGATGATAAAGACCATCCTCGTAAAAACCGCTGGAAGCAGGATCAAGCGCCAGGACGACATCTTCGCCGGGTCGGTAACCGGCGCCTTCGATGGCCTTAACAATCAGGTCCAGTGCATCAACATTACGTTTTAAGGCTGGAGCAAAGCCGCCTTCGTCGCCGACGCCGACTGAATAACCACCCTCTTTGAGCACTTTTTTCAGATAATGATAAATCTCTGTTCCCCAACGCAGGGCTTCAGCGAAGTTAGGTGCCCCCACCGGTGCGATCATGAATTCCTGCAAGTCTGTGCCTTGCCAATTAGCATGAACTCCACCGTTAAGAATATTGAACATAGGCACGGGTAATCGGCAGGCTGTTGCACCACCCAAATAACGGTACAGCGGCATATGACATGCATCGGCTGCGGCGCGAGCTACCGCTAAACTAACACCGAGAATAGCATTAGCTCCGAGCTTTCCCTTGTTGGCTGTGCCGTCCAGTTCCAATAATGTTCGGTCTACCTGAGTCTGATCCAGTGCATCCAAATCTCTAATCGCTGCGGCGATGTCAATATTGACGTTCTTAACAGCAGTAGCAACGCCCTTGCCGCCATAACGGCTTGACTGGTTATCTCGAAGTTCTACAGCCTCGTGAATACCGGTGGAAGCCCCTGAAGGCACGGCAGCACGACCTTTGCTGCCGTCAAAAAGAATGACATCGACTTCTATGGTGGGATTGCCACGGGAATCGAGGATTTCTCTAGCATGGACAGATTGAATATTGGTTTTCATATCGTTCTCAAAATAATGTGAATAACAGTGGTGATTTAGTTTAATGGTGCATTTGTAAGGCAAAGTGTATGCTAATTATTATAGAAAATATTGCCAAATTAGTTCCGCATGTCACGAAATTATTACACCATCGGCTATGGCCTTATGAGGTGCAAGGCCAGTGTCATACCCGAGATGCAGCCGGAACCCAGCGGTTCTAAAGTCGATAGCTTAATCCTTGTTTGTCTCTGTTTTTAGAATTTTGCCACTGGCATCCAGTTCCAGTTTGACCTCTTTTTTTTCCGTCTTCAATTTCCACCTCATAGCCACTAACCGCTCCATCCGGCTTCAGAATCATTTCGGCCTCTTTCAGCAAAGCTTTGGGATAATCCTTTCCAATGACTTGAACAATTAGTGCTGGAAGCTTGGCGATCTCAATTTCTTCCTCGGTTTTAATGAGCAAACCTTCCGCACTGTACAAAGCCTCCAATTCTTTGCTTTTTTGATTGAACTCGATTTCAAAAAAAACTTTTCCATTCTTTATTTCCTCCTTGTACTTTACATCTTTCGCATCCGGGTAAGCTTTTTGGAAGGCTTCTTGGACGTTTTTAGGCACTTGTTGCTCAGTTAATTTCTTTTCTTCATCGGCGTTTACACCCAAGGAGAAAGCGAGTAGACCCGACAGGGCGAAAATTGAGAGTGAGGTTTTCATGAATTAACTCCAGGTATTGATAAATCGAATTATAGTCTCTGAGAACGACAGAAACGGCATTAAAATAACACCATCACCAGCGATCCCAGCACGATCAGTGAACCTCCCACGGCAAGCTGCCAAGTGAGATGTTCACCCAAGAATAGTACGCCCAGCAGGATCGCGAACACTACGCTTAGCTTGTCAATGGGTGCCACCTTAGTTACAGGTCCCAGTTGCAATGCCCGGTAGTAGCAAAGCCACGACAATCCTGTGGCAATGCCAGAAAGCGTCAAGAACAGCCAGGTGCTGGCCGGGATACTCTCCGGCTTCCGCCATTCGTCGCGAATGAACAGAATGACGGCGGTGACGGCGATGATGACCAAGGTGCGGATAAATGTGGCTAGGTTTGAATTGACACCCGCTACGCCCAGTTTGCCAAGGATCGCCGTCAATCCGGCAAAAAATGCTGAACCGAATGCATATAACTCCCAACGATTCAGCCAATTCATTTACCAATCTCCAAGGCGAATTCTGCCCAAGTCCGATAGTATCCGAATGCTTTATCGGGAATTTCGTTATTGATGATGCCTTTGTAGTCGTTGCGATATTTCAGCAACGCAGTGCTCAAGAAAAAGTAGTCCGAACGGAAGGTATTCCGAACATCCGACATCGGCACCGTGGCATTTGCTCCCTGAACAGTATTATGCCGATAGACATCGTGCCGATCGGTACCGTAGAACCCACCGAATAAGGTGTTATAAGACAAAGCTTTCATTTCGATTTTTCCCCTACTTAATTTTACAGCCACCCCGTCTCCCGCCAAGCAGAGACCACTCTTCAAGTCAAAACCTATCGCATCGGCAACCATCAGCATCACAAAATAAACCGTAGGCGTAGTTTATCGGTCAACACAATAAAACTTTTTTGCATAGCTTAATAAGCGGTTTTTTCTTGCTCTCGGTTAAATTGCTGTAAAAACCCCGGCAATACAATGAGTACCAGTGGTATTTGGACAATAAGTCCAGATACAATAGCAATCGCTAGCGGTTGCAGCATTTCCGAACCGGCACCTATGCCCATTGCCAACGGCATGAGTGCAAGAATTGCGGCCACGGTAGTCATGGCAATCGGACGCATGCGATTGTTACCGGCCGTAATCATGCGTTGAGTTCCCATCTCTGAATCAGGCAGGCTTTGATATTCCGAATAATAAAAGATACTGACCTCAGTGACGATGCCGATGACCATAGTCATACCCATCATTGCCGTGATGTTCAATTCGGTATTCGTCAGCCATAAGCCGACAAACACGGCCGCTACGGCCGATAAGGTCGTTAGCATCATCGCCAGCGCCACATGAAAATGTTCATACAAATACAGCAACAGGATAAAAACCAGCGCCACCGCTGCGATAAACACGATAATCAGGTCATGAAATGCGACGCGTTGCTGTTCATATAAACCGCCCAGAACATAATAAACGCCTTTCGGTAACATACCGGGCTGATCCAAGGTTTTAATGACATCGGCAATTACAGAGCCCATATCCCGGCCGCTAATACGCGCCGTAACGGCCACCATGCGTTTTAAGTTATCGCGGGCGATTTGCGCCTGTCCGGTCTCTGTAGTGATTTCCGCAATCCGTTTAAGCGGCACCCAATGATTGTTAATAGAACTGTTAGAAGTACTACTTTGAGAACTGCTTGGAGTACTGTTAGAAGCACTATTGGGAGCCAGAATTCGCAGATGATCCAGCGCCTGCATCGTTGAGCGTTCGTTTACCGGTATCCAGACACGCAGGTTAACCATCTTGGGCCCTTCCTGCAATTGTGTGGTAATGGTTCCAGTCAGGTAATTATTCAGGGTCTGCTGGACGTCGCTAGGACTGAGCCCTTCCAGTGCGGCTTTATCCCGTAAAACCCGGATATTTACAGCATCGCCGGCCGGAATGACGCCATTGTTAAGGTCAACGACGCCCGGTATTTTTGCCAACGCAGGAGCGATTTTATTCGCCAATTGCTCCAATAATTTGCCATCATTTGAATACAGTTTGACTTCGATCGGTTGCGGGACTGCCGTTAAATCACCGATCAGGTCTTCCATCAATTTGGCGAGTTCAATGCTCAACCCCGGGACTTGCATACCAATCTGCTCTCGAACGCTATCCATCACCTCATCAAGACTGCGCCGGGGCAAGGGCTTTAAGCGCACAAAAAAGTCGCCTTGATTGGCTTCGGTAATACTCCCACTCAAACGGTTACCGGTGCGGCGTGAATAGGTATCTACTTCGGGTGTATGGCGCAAAATCGTTTCGACCTGTCTCAGCAACCGATCCGTTTCCGATACTGAAGTACCTGGCGCAGCCCGGTAATCGAGAATAAAACCACCTTCATCCATTGAGGGCATAAATCCTGACCCTGTCTGTTGCCAGCCAAGAAAACCGGCGGCCAGCAGCGGGATCAGCGCCGCCAATATGAACCAGGGCTTTGGCAACATCGCCTGCAACAGACTTTGATAGTGTTGATGAAACCAGCGTGTCATAGGGCCGTTTTCTTCCTGTTCGGTGTCTTTTTGCGTGAGGGTATGAGCGGCCAGCAAAGGCACGGCCAGCCACGCCACGATAAAAGAAATAAACAAGGCCGAAGCGATGGTGATAGACAGCGCTTTAAAAAAACTGCCGCTGACGCCGGATAAAAAAGCCAATGGCGCAAAAATTATGATCGTTGACGCCGAGGAACCGGCCAACGGTTTGGTAAATTCGTTGGCGGCCAGATGAATCCGTTCCTGGTAAGTCCCGGACGCTTCACGCATGCGGCGGATGATATGTTCGATCATGACAATCGCATCATCGATAATCAACGCGACGGCGGCCGCCATGCCGCCTAGCGTCATAATATTAAAGCCGATCCCCAGTAAATGAATGATTAATACGGTCGCCGATAAAGCCATGGGCACGGTAATCGCGGCAATCAAGGTGACCTTGATATTTCGTAAGAACACCAGCAAGGTAACAATGGCTAGCCCTAAGCCAATCAATAAGGCTTCTCTGACACTGAGGGCAGAGGCTACAATCAAATCACTTTGGTCGTACCATTTGGCGATTTTGATATCAGCCGGGAGCTGCTGTTTGATAAGTTCCAGTTGAGATTGTGCGTTGCGGGCTATTTCAACCGTACTGCTGCCGGGTTGTTGATTGATTTGAAACAGGACGGCATCGCGGCCCTCGGCGGTTATCCTCTGCCACTGGGATGCGGTTGTTTTAACGACCTGCGCGACATCGCCAAGATAGACCAGTCCATTTTGGCCGCTACGTAAAATAGTCTGCGAAATTTGTTCTGAACCCTGAAACTGGGTATTGGCTAGTAACAGATACAGTTTATAGTTTTGCTCCAATCGGCCTATTGCTTGAATAACATTAGCTGCCGATAGCGCGGTAGCAATGTCATTCAGACTTAAACCCAAGGCATTAATTCGCGCCGGATCGACGAGTACCTGATATTCCGCAATCGCGCCGCCCAGTACATCCACTTTGGCAACGCCGGGAATAGCCGACAGGAGCGGCCTGATTTGATAGAGCGCCATATCCCGGAGTTCGACCAGGGTATGCTCGTCGGATGTCAGACTGTAACCCAGCACTGGAAATACCGTTGGATCCATGCGTTTGACGCCAAATGTTAAGGTGGCAGGCAGCGTTGAGCGAATTTGATTAATGGCCGAGGCAACCTGCAGCATGGCCGACACCATATCGGTGCCCCAGTTAAAATTAATGGCGATATCGGAGCTGCCGCGACTGGTCGCGGAACGCACGGTCAAAACACCCGGCACCGCGCGTACAGCCTCTTCCACCGGCCAGGTAACCTGAATGGCCATGCGCTCTGCCGGCATGTCTCCGGCATTGAGATTAATGACCACTCTTGGAAAGGTCACCTGAGGAAACAGACTGACCGGCGTACTGTAGATTTCAAAGAAGCCGGCGATGGCAATCATGCTGAGCGCAAACAAAATGGAACGGCGGTGCAAATAAGCCCATTGCGTCATTGTGATACTCCCTTGCCGACACTGTTGTCGGGCATGGCGGACACCGCCATACCGGATTCCAGTTCGTAGTTGCCTAACACCACCACATCGTCCTGGACCTTTAATTCGGCCGCTATCACTTCAACTTGCTGGTCATTTTCCAGACCAATCTGTACTCGATGCTTAACGGCATGGCCGTTTTTAACCGTAAACAGGCTGTAGCCGCCATTATCGGGCAGAACCGCCTGCCGGGGAACCGCGAAGGTATTGACCGAGGAGATAATAATCCGGCCTTCAACAAAGTCATTGATTAACAAAGTCTGATTTAATGCCGGCCTGACAAAGACATTGAGCAAGCGGGTATTTGGATCAATTTGATGGGTGATGATTTCGATACGGCCCTTAACCGGCTCTGAAGCGGGCGTATTGACCGGTCTAATCAATACCTGTTGGCCGGCTTGCAGATGCTCGTAATCCTCCGGCTCTATCCCTAAGCGCACCATCCACTGATTCTGATCAACAAGTTGCAGCAACGGCGCACCGGCTGCAACGATTTGTCCCTGCTGAACGCTGACCAGATAGATAATACCGTCTTTTTCCGCCCTGATTTGCTGTTCTTTACCTATACCCTGGTCAACCAGATTTTTGACCATGACTCGGGCTTGCTCGACGCGTAATTGAGTCGCGACCCTATTCTGCTGGGTTGCCAGTTTCAGACGGATGCGTTCCTGCAGCAGTTCATTGTCACGTACTGCCGCAGCCAGTTCTCTTCGCGCCTGTTCAAGTTGCAACATAGCGTTCACGCCCGGTTTTAAAGCCAGTAACAAATCGCCTTGCTGAACAATTTGGCCCTGATTAACCAGCATTTTATCGACCTGACTGGTATAAGGAACGCTGATCGTCGTCAACTTATCCGGAAATGGCAAAACCACGCCGTAGGCGGTAAAGACTTCGTTGAGTTCACCTTTATACAGTTTAACCGTTCTCACCTGAGCAACCGGCTCCGGTTCAGAAACAGGCATGTCAGGGCTGGTTACATCCTGCGGCTTTGCCAACCAATAAAGCAGTGCACAACCGATAACAAAAGTCAGCAATAAAACCGTCACGACGGTTATTTTAGAATAGGATTTCATAATTATTTTTCATTAAAGTCAGTGGCTACATGATAAAGTCCGCTCGCTACCTCCAAAGCAATTCCCGCCTGCACTAACTGCAATTCCAGTGTCAGCAGGTCAATTTTTTTGTCCGTCAGATTATTCCATGCAACGTAATAATTAAATACGTCAACCTGGCCGTTTTCGATACCTGACTGATAGGCTTTAACCAGATTGGCCAAATCGGGAATGGCATGACGAACGGATTGAATTTGCTTGTTTATCGATGCGATAGTGACCAACAATTCGGCAATATCGGCTCTGGCTTGAAACAGCCGACTGGTATATTGATCGAACAGTTGTTGACGTGTGGCCCGATCAAGCGCGATTTGACCCTGATTACGATCGAATATGGGCACTGTCATCGAGACGCCAAAGCCCATGGTATATAGATTGCTGTTATCCCGGGCATGATTAAAGCCAATACTGATTTGCGGAAACTGCTGCAATACTGCGATATGCACGCGCTCTTCCTGGCTCTCATAGCCTCGTTTCAAGGCCATCAAATCCAGCCGCAAGTTTTCTACGTCATGTATTAAAGTATCATAAGCCGGAGTGTTCAGTTCGGTTAGCAGCTCTATATCCTGTTGCAGCCTGACTGCTTCATGAGGCTTGAGTCCCATGGCACGGTTCAGACGTTGTTGCTGCTGTTTTTTTTGCAGTTTAAGTGCGAGTAAACGAATATCGACCAGATTTTTGGCCGACACGGCGGCAACCCGCTCAAGCTCCGTGACCAAACCCTCGTCAGCGGCCTGTTGCAGTCGCGCACGATTATCTTCCAAACGCTGCGCCATTTCGGTTAGTAACCCCTGTTGTTTGCTGTAAATGATTAATTGATAAACGGCCAATTTTGCTGCCTGAGCTATTTGCCATTCC
>Ga0160184_100483_pt1 | contig 10659 bp, 7 predicted proteins | sample met14sa_2_FD_114924 | JGI IMG/M metagenome (GOLD analysis project Ga0160184, IMG submission 114924) | Synthetic bacterial communities of pure cultures from sediment of Lake Washington, USA, under high oxygen condition - MT... | ecosystem: Engineered > Modeled > Simulated communities (microbial......
CGGGGTCGCGTTGCTGTCTGCACCGACCGTGTCGTTGCTGAGCACTGTGCCGCTCACCGTGTTCGGGGCGGCGTCTTCTGTGATGCTGGCGCTGTCGTTCACCGCCACTGGGCTGCTGTCGGTAGCTATTTCAGCAGCATCTTCCTGATTAATCACATCTGCAAAACTATTGCCCGACACCGCCGTATCACCAGGCGTCACAGAACCAAACTCATAAGCAAATCTAAAATTGTTAAGGTCATCGTTAATTCTGACGAGGTCAACAAAGCTAAAACCATAACTATTAGAAGATCCACCAGGACCTGCGGCAGTCTCCTCTAACACCTCACTAATATCTTTACCGTCTTCTATCGCTTTAACAACAGTATCTATCGTCGCAACATCCACCGAAGCATCTAACGAAGCAGGAATAAATGCATCTACAAGTTCATCAGCAAAAGCAATTAACTGCTCAGCGCCAATGTGGATCACCTGACCATTGGCTAACTGCAAATCAACCTCAACACCAGCACCTGTTTTGATCGTGTCTGCAGTCTGAATGTTGTCACCTAGTTTCAAATCACGTTGATTACCATTATTTGAAATCAATGACGCTGTACCTGTCATTGCGATGATTTTGCCGATTAATGCCATGTTAATATCCTAAGAAATATTAGATGTTACGGTTAAACTTTTATGAATTACTTAGCATTAAATACCCTAATATAATTAAAGCATATTGTACTGATGGCCAATAAAGCGTTAATCGGGCTAGAACAGTATTAAGCCACCTATAAATTTTCAAAAATCGAGTTTAGTTAAGGTATGATATTTCAGGGCATTAATGTCAATATGACATTAAATTTTGGAGCATGAGTGGCAACTATCCTTAACAAAACATTGAACACACAAAAGTTGCGATTATGCACCCTTGTGATCATGATGTTTTTGTCATTATTTTTTAGCTATCTCGCAGCAGAAGGCTATGACGCTAACAAACTAGCAACATTAGCCAAACAGAAATATGGGGATGAAGCACATAATGACTTCCTCGAGCTTCAACAACTCATCACAAATCTAAAAAACTCAACCGACTCAGAGAAACTGTCGCAAATTAATAGTTTCTTCAACCAAAAAGTCATGTTTGCAGACGACATTCATGTTTGGGGCCAATCAGACTACTGGGCAACACCACTTGAACTGATAGGCTTACACGCCGGAGACTGTGAAGACTTTAGTATTGCTAAATATGTATTTTTGAAGGCAGTTAATATTCCCAATGATAAGTTAAGACTCACCTATGTAAGGGCAGAGCTTTTAGAAAACAATAGAAAAGTCATTAAAGCGCACATGGTGCTGAGCTATTATGCGACACCTCAATCAGAACCACTTATTTTGGATAACCTGATACCTCAGATATCACCAGCATCTAGCAGAAGAGATTTGTCACCGGTATTTAGCTTTAACGATAAGGGGCTTTGGGTTGGTAATAGCACTAAACCAAAATCTGACTCACTATCAAACCTATCAAGATGGCGTGATGTATTGGCACGTATGCGTGCGGATGGAATTGAATAAATGAAAGTAAGGATGAATTTATGTCACTAATTAAGCAATTATGGTTAGCTATTATTCTAATTCTAGCGTTGGCTTCTAGCGGTAGTTTTATTTTAAGTACCTTGTCTGGCAAGCAATATCTAGAAAAACAATTGCAGATGAAAAACAATGATAATGCAGTGACGCTTGCTTTATCGATGACTCAATTACCTAAAGACCCAGTGACACTAGACTTATTGCTCTCAGCGCAATTTGATTCTGGTTATTACCAACACATCGCACTAACAGACACCAATGGAAAAGTACTCAGTGAGCGTATTAACAAATCCAACAAAACCTATGCACCTCAATGGTTTGTCAATGCAATCCCTTTACAAGTAGATGCTGGTGTTGCTGAAATACAGGAAGGCTGGTCACAATTTGGTACCTTAAAAGTTGAAAGCAACACTTCATTTGCCTATAACAAACTCTGGGATGCCACCATACAAATTGCATTATGGGTGTTATTGATTGGCCTCATCAGTTGCTATTTAGCTGGGCAATTATTGAAAAAAATACTCAAACCACTTGATGAGGTGGTAGACCAAGCAAAGGCGATTGGTGACAGTAAGTTCATTATGATTAAAGTACCAAAAACTAAAGAGTTTAAGGCTGTCGTCAATGCAATGAACACACTCTCAAACAGAGTTAAAAAAACAGTCAGTGAAGAGTCTGCAAGACTTGATCAGCTCAGGTTTGATAATAACTTTGATCATGTCACAGGCCTAATGAACCATGATTACTTTGTTAAAAAAGTGAATGCTAGCATCAGCCATGAGGAGTATTTTAATGAAGGTGTGATGGTCATCACCAGAATTCTTAACATTGCAGAAATCGATCAAAAACTAGGCTACAAAGAAACCAATCAACTTCTAAAAACGATAGGTGATATGCTACAACACCTTTGCAATCAAGGCCCGGCGCTTTCTGCTGGCCGACTGAGTGGCGCTGACTTTTCAGTATTTTCTAACCAACCAGCAGACTGCTACAGCCTAGGCACCACCATTAACAGCGCATTTGAAAAAGTAAGCAACATCACTGGACAAGATATTTTAGTCAATTTTCTTACTATATCAACGCGCGTAACCAAGTCAGACACTGCCGAAAACATCATCAACTCAGTACACCACGTACTAGACGACATCGGCAATGAAAGTAGCAACAGTTTACATGTCATTAACTCTGGCGAACTTCATCAATATCAAGATCACAATCTACAAGAGTGGAAGAACTTACTCACTTCAGCTTTAGATCACAATAGAATCAAGCTTGAAAGCTACCCAGTCATTAATCAAGTCGGTGAATTAATCCACTACGAATCCCCAGTAAGGTTACAACTTGCAACTGATGGAAAATGGTTTTGTGCAGGTGAGTTCATTACATGGGCAGATAAGCTAAATTTAATTAATCGTGTAGATGAACTCGTATTACAAACTGCTATCAACTCACTCGCTAATGGTGCAATGCCGATTGGGCTAAACATATCAGCCAGTGCAATTTGCAACCCTGCATTTATTGACATAGCAATGGCAAGTATTAAGAATCAAGCGCAAGTCGCTAATAAACTTTATTTTGAAGTTCCGGAACAAAGTGCTTTTGATCATTTTCCAGAGTTCCGTCAATTCTGCATTGCAGTTAAAGCATTGGGATGCAAAGTGGGTATCGAGCACGTGGGCACACGTATCTCACGCTTAGGCGAGTTACATGATATTGGCTTAGACTATATTAAAATTGACGCTTCAGTTATTCGCGACATCAATAAGAACGAAGCTAATAAAACACTACTCAGAGGCTTATGCATGATTGCACATTCGATAGGAGTAATTGCAATTGCCGAAGGCGTGCAAAATGATGATGAGATTAGTACACTAAAATTAATTGGAATTGATGGAATGACTGGACCAGGTATTTCACTTTAGCCCCATAAAACCTAGACTATCTGACAATAAAACCATTAGCGCTAATTTGTCCAAGAGTATTTAAAGCCCTTAAAAATACGAATTTGAGCAATTAGCGCTTATTGAGCATCAATGCCAACTGCAACCGATCTTTAGCGCCTAAACGCTCAAAGGTTGCAGCTAAATGCGCCTTCACTGTACGTTCTGTAATATTAAGTACTCTTGCCACCTCTTTGTTGCTCAACCCCTTGGCCACCTCGACAGCCACATCTCTTTCTCGGCTCGTTAATTGGGCAAGTAATCCATCCACATAGTCTGGCTGATTACCCGCTAACTTAGTGGATGTTTCTATTAATCGCTGAAGCAACTCTTGCCCCAACCATAAACCACCGTGCCCGATCACTGTTTTAATTTCGTTCAACATTGCAGCTGGTGAATACGCGTGTGCATATCCAACAGCACCAGCGCTTAATGCAGCAAAACAGTCGGCCTGATTAGGTGTATTGGCAAGCACAACAATTTTTGCGAATTTAAACTGATTAATAATATTGGTCACCGTAGCACTTAATCGGCTGGGGTTTTCTTCATTAACATGTAACCAAAATACCAACTCGCCATTGTCAGCAGTAGCGCTATCAAGTTTCTTAGGAATATTTGAAAGGTCTGCGACTATTTTTGATTCTGGAAAAGCATCAACCCAATGACTGAGACGTTCAGGTAAGGTACTAACAAATATATCCTGCATCTATCTCTCACTGAAAGCGTAAGACTTCGCTTTTAAAACTGGTTTTAATAAATAAGAAAGTATGGTTTTTTTACCAGTCATAATATCAACCTGTGCCACCATGCCAGGAATAATCGGCAGCCCTGTACCTAAGTTAGATTTAAGCGTGCGCACACGTACAATATAATAAGCATTACCTTTTTCATCGACAATAGAATCTGGCGCAATATTTTCTACGATGGCATCCAATGCACCATAGACCGTGTAGTCATATGCAGTCAACTTAACAACAGCAGGCTGTAATAAACTAATAAAAGCAATATCTCTAATTTGGATTTTGGTTTCCAATATTAAAGCATCATCAGTCGGCACAACCTCAAGTACCTCTTTACCTGGCTGAATTACGCCACCAACCGTGTTGTAGAAAAGACGGCTTACCTTACCATTGACAGGCGACTTCAACGTGGACTGATTCACTTTGTCTTTCAATGAAACACTCACTTCAGAGACACTATTCAAACGTGCAGTAATGTCGTTTAATTCAGTACGCACTTTACTCTGAAAGGTTTGCTGTACCTCTGAAACTTTACGCCTTGCCTCACCAATAGAGCTCTCGATTCGACTAATCTGAGCACGCGCTTGATCAATATCACCTTTAGCTTTATTAGTTTCTCGCTCTAGTTTCAGTATATCAATCTCAGAGACAGCGCCACTGGATAACAAAGGTTTATTAGCAGCCAGCTCTTTCTTTGCTGATTCATAATTTTTTCGGCAATTTCTTTTCGAAACTGCACTTCAAGCAGCTCTTTCTCACGCTGAACCACCTGATCACGCGCAATCTCAATTGCGGACTGCAACTCTTCCTTGCTTGAATTATAAAGTGCGTATTCTTGATCGTATGTCTCTGGCACCTCTTTACGCACCTCGTCAGGCGGATTAAAGCTTGTCCCTTCAGCTAAAGCCCTGAGCCGATATTGTTTAGCTAAGTGAGCTAAATATTGTGACTGATTCTCTCTCAATGAAGATATTGCACGTGTCTCATCAATGCGAATCAGCGGGGTTCCCACAGCGACAGACTCACCCTCGCTCACTAGAATCTCTGAAACGATCCCGCCGTCGAGTGATTGAATCACTTGTACCTGTTTAGATGGAATAACACGCCCATCACCACGCACAACTTCATCAACCTTAGCAAAGAAAGCCCATAAGACTAACAACAACATTGTCACTGCAATTGTATACAGCAACAACCTAGCCCTCACTGGCGTTTGCTCAAGAATGACTAAGTCGGATTCTTCATACCATGGCAAATCTTCTTTAGTTTCAGTCGGCGTCCATTTATCCAAAAAGTAATAAATAGGCTTAGTTAACCACGACTGACTTTTAAGAAATTGGTTAATTGTTTCTAGCTTTTTGAACAGATTTTCACTCATAGCGCTTTACCTATCTTGCCATTTCTCAATGCATCTGTCACTTGCTCTTTCGGGCCATCTGCAACAATTCTGCCTGAATCAATCACGATAATTCTATTCACTAAAGCATAAAGAGATGATCTGTGTGAAATTAACAACAATGTTTTGTTTTGGGTATTCTCAACCAAACGAGTCCTAATTGCATCCTCGCCAGAGTGATCCATCGCACTGGTAGGCTCATCTAATAACAATATGGTAGGTTTGTTAATGAAAGCACGCGCGACACCAACGCCTTGACGCTGTCCTCCAGACAATGTTTCACCACGCTCGCCAATCAGCATATCAAAACCTTTGGGGTGTGAGTTTACGAATTCATCAATACCACCAACCCGTGCAGCTGCAATCACAGCAGCATCATCCACATGTGGGGCAGAAATCGTTAAATTATCGCGCATCGAGCCATAAAATAACTGTGTATCTTGCTGCACATAGCCAACACTGCGACGTAATTCTGCAGGGTCAATTTGTCGCGCATCGATACCATCAATCAGTACTGCACCTTCTGTCGGTTGATAAAGGCCAAGAATCAATTTATGTATCGTTGACTTACCTGAACCCATGCGTCCAAGTATCGCAACATGTTCCCCTGCTTTAATTTTAAAAGACACTTTAGTGAGCGCATTGGTCTCAGCGCCAGGGTAACTGAAAGATACTTCTCTAAACTCAATATCTCCGTTAAAAATGGGCCTAGATAGAAACGTACTATCTGCCGGACGCTCCACTGGCCTTTGCATAATTTCATCAAGAGAATTGAGAGACGTTGCTGCATTATGGTACTGCGTCAGTAATCCAGCAGTTTGTGCAATAGGCACTAATGCGCGCGAAGCAAGCATCGTACAAGCAATTAAACCACCCATGGTCAATTCACCGTTAATCACCAGATAAACACCAAGAATCACCAAACTGACAGCAATTAACTGCTGCATCGTGGTTGCACCATTATTAATGGATGACGATAACAAACGTAACTTACTAGAAACCTCTGTCAGAAAATGTGCACTATGCTCCCACTTGCGTTGCATTTGCCCCTCAATACCTAACGCCTTCACCGTTTCTAATCCGACTAAACTCTCAATCAATGTAGCATTTCTGATTGCACTGGCGCGATACATGGTTTCTGACAAATCATGCATTTTGGTTTGCACGCTAAATGAATAGATAAGAATAACTACCGCCCCTAACAACACCGGAATAATCATCGGCCAAGCAATCCATGCAATCACACCAATAAAAATCAGTGCAAACGGAATGTCTATCAGGGTAGTAATGGTTGCTGAAGTAATAAAATCGCGTACCGTTTCAAACGAACGCAAATTGGAAGCAAAAGACCCGACGGAGTTTGGTCGTTGCTCTAAACGAATGCCCAACACCTGCTCCATGATACGTGCGGTGAGCTTGATGTCAATTCTAGTACTCGCCCAATCAAGAAAGTAACCACGCATCGTACGCAGGATTAGATCACCAATAAATATCAAAGACACACCTAGTGATAATACCCACAAGGTTTCTGTTGCCTGATTAGGTAACACGCGATCATAAACATTCATGGTGAACAAAGGCATCGCTAATGCAAACACATTCACAACAAATGCTGCCACCATAATATCTCGGTAAATACGGCTATTTTCGGCTAAAGAACCCCAAAACCAATGCCGCACGGAAACCTCACCAACACTAGGCGCACGCTGGTCAAAAGTAAACCTGAGCTTAGCAACAATAAAGTAGCCCGCACTTCTCGCCATTAAGTCTTCTAATGGCACTGAAACTTCGGCATCACCTAACTCAGGATAAATGACACCAACTAATTTAGCTTCAAGATTAATGTTGGTAATGACGCAAGCTTCATCGTCTTTTAGTAACAAAATCGCCGGTAAGAACTCTTGCCTAGTTTTATCTAGTGATTTTTTTAAAATGGTGGTTGCTAAATGCACACGACTAGCTGACCGTTTGACTAATGCTGGCGTCATTTTTCCATCACGCAATGGCAATCCAGCGACAAGTGCATCACGAGATGTCGCTACGCCATGCAGACGACAAACCAAAAGCAAACTCTCTAATAGAGTATCAACAACATCTTCATTAGCTAACTGGCTCACATCATCCTGACGCATCGATTTACCTTCTTAGAATCAACTTTGACTATATTATGCTATGAATATGCATATGGTACTTAGTATAAGTCGACTACTACAATATAAACAATGTTAAATACTATTAACTTTTGAGGAAATTAGCACCTAGCCATTTGGATGATTGACATTACTATAATATTTATATGATAGAAGTCATAAGTAAAACACTCACGCTACAAAATCTACGTTATCAGCCCACTAACGGCATATTCTCCGACTTTTTCCCTTACAGCCCTCAAACAACCAAGCCTCATCTTTTTCTATGTAATAGGCATCCGCATTAAGCATGACATATCGACTATTATGAATAATTGAGGTTGAAACTAGTAACTCAACACCAGTTTCCCCTGGATTAACTGCTTTATATCCATCATACGCACCAGCTACTGCAACTGAACCAACAGCAAATGCTGTGCTACTGCCATATTTTAATGCATCACGTAGCACCCAGAATCCCGTAACGCCGCCTGTCGCCATTCCAGGTTGATAGCCTAATGTTTTAGGGTCAAAAGATGATCCATGGCGAATCACCTGTGCCTCATAGCCAACTTCAATTGCACCCTCCTTTGTTGCAGAGACAGCATAACCAGCATCAATCAACCCGGCAATCATGTACTTTCGAAATGCGCGACCAAAGTCACTATTGCTATTATCAGAAACGTATAAAGGGCTACCAGCTAAAGGTGCTTGTTTCGCCAATGCTAACTTAGTCCTCTCAACAGCATCGGTAGCAATCATGCCCCAATGTTGCACCGCCATTGCTTTTCTTTGTGCCATAGATTCAAAGTTTTTTGCTTGTGGAATATTTGTAGCACAAGCTGTTAAAAAAACTGATAAAACGATCAAAAACAAACCAGTTAATTTCATATTCTGTCTTTCAAATTTTGTGTTAAGTTCATCATTACCACGCTTGCTCGGTCATTGGCTCCACGACATCTCGGGTAATATCATCAGACTCAGCAGCAGTGCTAATAATATGTGGCGTAATCAGTAGCACCATTTCCGTACGGCTACTCACGTCTTTTTTACCTTTAAAAAGCTCTCCTAACAAAGGGATACTGCTAAATACAGGCACTCTTGTATCAACCTTACTATCACTGTTTTTAATTAACCCACCAATCGCAACAGTCAGTCCATCTTTAGCTGTGACAATCCCATTAATCGTTGCAACATTTAAACCATCAACAAACTGCTGTGTAAGGTTACCTGTCGCATCGGGCACGAGAACCTGAGATAAGTCACGAATGATACTTGTCACAGCTTGATCAATTTCTATTGTTACTGTTTTATCTGCGTTAATCTTTGGTGTAATGGTCAACTTAGGCCCTACATCCTGTAATTCAGTAATAGGAGTAGGTGCGACGGTTACTGGTGAACCATTCGCTGGTGTTACCACTGTGCCTGGATTAAAACCAGTTGTGATTAAGTTCTGTGTACCTACAAACAACTCTGACTTACGGTTATTCGATGCCAACAGAACAGGAGAACTAATTGTTTTTACTTTATTCTTTGTTTCAAGTAACTGTATTTTTGCGCTGATTTTGTCGCTCAAGAATTGGTAAACAAGTGAACCCGCACCAAGCGTTAAATTATTTTGATTGCTTAGCGTACCTATAGGCAAAGTTGGTGTCGCTGTTGAAAAAACACCTGGTCCTTTTGTTGTAGTACCAGCTTGATAATTTAAGTCGAACAACTGCTCAAAACTATCCCCCATTGTTAATTCTAGTATTTTCATTTCCAATAATACTTGGGGTACAGGCCTATCCATTTCCTTAATCAGATGCTCTATATCTTTAATCGCAGCATTATCACTAGTGCGTAAGATAATTAAATTATGCTCACAATTTACACTCAAATAAATTAAAGGATCACTACTACCAACTTTATTTAAATCCTCTGACCTAACAAAATTGGTGCTCCCATTCTCGGTAACCTCCTCAAGCGCTTGCAATTGATCAGGTGTCAACTGTTCATTTACACGGCTAGAAAATTGATTATTTATTCCTTGGTTACGATTATTCTGACCTAAGTTGTTACGGTTAATCTGATTGCCTACACCCCGATTGATTCCACCATTAAATCCCCCTGTAGCGCCTCTATTCCCAACACCAGAAATACCACCCTGGCCGCCAGCAATGCCTGTATTACTGCCGCCTAATTTCCTTACCGCTCCAGCATCACATAACTGTGAAACAATAACGCGTTGGTTATAAATATCACGAATAACAGTTGCAACCTCTGTTGGGTTCGGATGCAATAGATTAAAGATTCTTGTTGTATCCTCTCTATATACAACAACATCCCGCTGATACTCATCAGTAGTCATAATTCTAAATGTCTTGCTAACTTTATCTTGCCTGTACCAAAGGCCACTATTTTTAGTAATAGTATCTAGCGCATCTTTAACTGAGATATTTTGCAAAAACACGGTGACTACTTTTTTTGTTGCAGCTTCAGTAGCCACAATATTCAAACCCGACATATCTGCAAGCGCACGAACTACATCAACAATATTAGCTTGCTTAAATTCAAGCTTACTGATGATGGCATCCTCCCCTGAAGAAGAGCTTTTCTTAGTTGTAGCAACCTTATTGCTAGATTGCACAAGTGAATTAAGTGCTGAAGAGTTCACTGGAACAACCTTCTCAGAATCAGTTAAGGCTAACCCAGTATCATCAGCAGCATACAAATACGACATGTACATCATGCCTAACAACATTGCATTTAAGAGCAAGCTTAAACACCTAATCATCGCAGCCTCTAAAGTTTTATATTGCATTATTTGATTCATACTTATTTTGTCCAAAATTTGGTATATCACTAACGTGCTCATCGAACCAGAATCACTTGATTCACCC
>Ga0160184_120056_pt1 | contig 10484 bp, 11 predicted proteins | sample met14sa_2_FD_114924 | JGI IMG/M metagenome (GOLD analysis project Ga0160184, IMG submission 114924) | Synthetic bacterial communities of pure cultures from sediment of Lake Washington, USA, under high oxygen condition - MT... | ecosystem: Engineered > Modeled > Simulated communities (microbial......
AGAGGGTGTTATGTACGTGTGTGTGTGTAAAGCGGTCACCGATAGGCAGGTTAGGCAGGCAATTAGCCAAGGTGTGTGCAATCGCAGGCAACTAATGCAGTGCACGGGGGCGGGCGGTGTATGTGGGAAATGCACAGCCAGTATTAAAGCTTTACTGGATGAAAATACGCAGAATCGGAAGATGCACGCCCGAGTTCAAGTCCAAGCGGCATAGTTATTTAGAAAGCTGAGCTTATAGCAATATAAGACTTGTACTATAAAAAGACAGGGCGGTTGGACCGCCCTGTTGGGTGTGCGTTATTTAGCTGTAGCCGCTGGTTCGGTGGGTTTTGCGTCTGCGTTAGGTGCGGCGCTGGCCGGTTCGGCCGGAGTGGCCTCCGCAGCAGGTGCTGGTGCAGCCTGATCAGCTGGCGCTGCTGGTTGAGCCTCTTCTTGCTTTGGCGGTGTCGGCGGCAGCAAGACTTCAACTTTGGCGTTTTTACGCAAATTTTCGATCATGGCTTGCGCTTTTTGGCGCTGTAACATTGGGCGAATTTGTTCTTTGACGGAATCAAATGGCGGTGGTGTCAAAGCTCTGGACTCTTCGCGCAGAATCACGTGCCAGCCAAATTGAGTTTGTACCGGTGTTTTGCTGAATTTGCCGTTCTCCAGTGCAACCACTGCTTCAGAAAATGGCGGGACCATACGGTCTGCGGTAAACCAACCTAAATCGCCACCTTCGGAGCCCATTGGATCGATAGAATGCTTTTTAGCCAGCGCGGTAAAATCCCCGCCTTTTTCCAGTTCTGCAATCAGTTTTTTTGCTTCGTCTTCGGTTTTAACCAAAATATGACGGGCTTTGTATTCGCTGCCCATGTTAGCCATTTTCGAGTCATATTCCGCTTTGATTTCTTCGTCGGTGACCGGATTGGCTTTTAGGTAATCTTGTAACGCTGCTTGCGACAGCAAGGAGTTTCTTACGGTTGCCATGCGTTCGATTACTTCCGGCGATTTATCCAGTTGTTTTTGCACCGCTTGTTGAATCAGCAATTCGCGTTGAATCAGTTCTTCCAGTAGCTGTTCTTTCGGGAATGTTTGGCCTTGGCTGCGTTCCGCAATTTCCTTTTCCAAGGTTTCCAAGGTTTTCTTGCTGATATAGGTGCCGTTAACCGAAGCAACCGCGTCCTCTTTGCTGACAGTCGGCGCTGCTGGTGCGGCGGCTTCCTTAGCTTTTTCTTCGAAGCAACCGGGTAACAATACGCTACTGGCTAGTATCAGGGGAATAAGTTTCAGTTTCATCTTAAGAATTTCCTTTAGCTGTTTTCAGAGGGGGTTAAAGCATTAATGCCCAGGGCATGGATTTCATCCTTCATCATGTCGCCCAAAGCTTGATAAACCAGCTGATGTCTTTGTACCAGGGATTTACCTTCAAATTGAGTGGATATGAGGGTGACATGAAAATGACCGCCGCCTTTGTTGCCGGCGTGACCGGCGTGCGCAGCGCTATGGTCGATGATTTCGATTAATTCTGGCTTAAAAGCTTCTTCCAGCTTTTGTCTGATATGGTCGGCTGTCATTGGGGAAATACTTGTTTGAAAGGTTTAACGGTAACACGAGCATATACGCCCGCGGAGATATATGGATCGGCATCGGCCCAGTCTTGCGCATCCTGCTGACTGGCAAACTCGGCAACAATCAGGCTGCCGCTAAATCCGGCATCGCCGGGGTTATCACTATCTATCGCAGGATGCGGTCCGGCCAAAACCAAGCGGCCTTGGTTTTGTAATGCGGTTAATCGTTCCAGATGCTGTGGGCGGGCGGCCAGGCGTTTACTCAAGCTGTCCGCGACATCTTCGGCTATGACGGCATACAACATTACTCTTTAGCCTCTGGTGCGGGAATAAACTTATACAAGAACACTATTTGTACGGCAATAAAAATAAGCATCAGGCCAGGAACACCGAAAGTTTTAAAACTGACCCAGTCGTCGGTGCTGTAGTTCGCCATTACGTACAAATTTAAACAGCCGACTCCGATAAAAAACATGGACCAGCTCATGTTAAGGCGTTTCCAGATGCGATCAGGCAATTCCAGGTTTGCGCCCATCATGCGTTCTATGAAAGTCTTTTTGCCAACGAATTGGCTGACTAAAAATGCACCGCCGAATAGCCACTCAATTATGGTCAGTTTCCACTTAATGAATTGTTCGTCTTGTAAGTACAACGTTGCTCCACCCATGACCAAAATCAACCCCAGCGTAATCCACTGCATGGTTTCCACTTTACGATATAGCAGCCAATAGCTGATGACCTGCACAACCGTGGCGGCGATTACGACGGCGGTGGCAATGTAAATGTCGTACAGTTTATAAGCGACAAAAAATAGAACGATTGGGAAAAACTCTAAAAGCGGCTTCATGATTGGTGTTGAAAGATGGGAGGGAGTTAGACGTAAAGATCGATACCGGAAATGATCTCGGCAACCCGGCTTTGAGCGGGTTGATTGCGGTTTTCTGTGTAGGCGTTCAATGCTTTCAAGGTGCGCGAATTATTTGGTTGGTCGTTATTGCTTACGGTCAATCCGTTGTCCGCCAAAGCGGCCTTGATTTGAGCGGTTGACGATGTTTTAGGTAAATCAGGATTCTGCCGAGGTATCCCGGTTTCGTCATTATTAGGCTTTTGCTTTTGTTCAAGATTATTATCCAGCCGTGCGGCTCTCGGCTGGTTATAGCCGACCGGATAAAAAGCCAAGGATGAACTATGTATTGTGTTCACAAAGCGCGATTAGAGCCCAAGTATCAATTACTTCATTGTAGAATCTTTGGCTGCAATTGTACATGAACCTAACGGCTTTGCTGCTAAAATGCCGGTTTTAAAGGAGGATTTCATGATTCAGTCCAATAACGTCGAGCTGGAAGCCGCGGCTTTCAGAAAATTGCTGGTCCATTTGCAACAGCATCCCGAAGTCCAAAATATCGAACTGATGGTGCTCGCCGATTTCTGCCGGAATTGCCTGGCTAAATGGTATGCAGCTGCGGCAGCCGAGCGTGAAATTGACATCAATTACGAGCAAGCGCGGGAGATTGTCTATGGTATGCCGTACAGTGAATGGAAAGACAAACATCAACGCGAGGCCACGCCTGAACAACTGGCAGCGTATGACGCAAAGCAAAAATTGAAAGCACAATCATGACAGACGAAAACCGCTTCGATGCGATGTTCTCCAGCGTGATGGGTCAAGAATATCAAATGTTAAATTTGATCTGCCCATTTGCGACGGAAATGAGTCGCTTGGTCGGTGAAATTGTTGGCAATTACTGTGAGGAGCAAGGCACGCCGCAGGCAGTGGTTGAGCTCGGGGGCGGCACGGGGATTACTACGCTGGCGATCCTGACCGCCGCGGACAACCTTAGTATATTGAGTGTCGATAACGAACCCACCATGCAAAATCAGGCGAAGCAGAGTTTGCGCGATTGGGTTGCCGCGGGCAGGTTACGTTTTTCCGGCGAGGATGCGTTGACGGCGTTGCAGGGTTTAGCGAGCAACAGCGTCGATATTTTGGCGTCGGCATACACTTTGCATAATTTCCATAGCGATTACCGGCGGCAAGTGTTGGCAGAAATATATCGGGTATTAAAGCCGGGTGGAAAATTCGTCAACGGCGACCGGTATGCTTTGGATGATATTAGCGCGCATACCCGCTGCATACAGCGAGAGGTTGGCGGCTACTTTAAGGTTTTGACCGAAATCAACCGCTTGGATTTACTCGAACATTGGATAGTCCATCTGTTTAACGACGAGTCGGAAACTCACGTGATGCGCGAATCCGTCGTGTTGGCGCAGATGGCTGAGGCGGGTTTTCGGGACATCGAATTGCAGCAACGCATGGAGGTCAATGCCTTGGTCACTGCGCTTAAATGATATTTTGTGCTGTTCTACAAATCAGGATTTGCTGAACTGTGTGCAGCTTAAACGAGAAAAAAACATGGCTGAATCGACTGCTAGTAAAAATAAAAAAACCTTGGATGCGTTTGCCGACGATCTGGATGCCATGCTTAATATTGGCGACCCCTCCGAACAACAGGTTGGCACGATAGATGATGACGAAGCCATTGATCGTTTGCTGGTGGGCGACGAGACATTCGAGCCGGATGCGCAACAGGAAATCGACGAGTTCGCGGATATCGATGAATTACTGAGTGCGAATGAACCTAAGGCTGCATCGAGCTTAGCAGACGATATTGACGAGTTTGGCGACGATTTGGCGGTTGATTTAGGCATTAATCCCGGACGCGAGCAGCAAGTAGTTGACGATGACTTTGTCGACATCGTCGATGTCGAAAATCAGCAGGCCCCTTTAGAATTGCCGGTTGATGACGTGTTTGAAGAAGTCGCGGAGTTAGAAAGGGTAGGGCAAATCGATGATTTTGCGGAGGATGCCCCGGTGGCCGTGGTGGGTTTGCCGGAAACCGCGGTGGACGACCTGGAGAATATGGCTGAAATAGACGAGTTTTCCGATGACGCTGACTTGGCAGGCGGTAATGCCGATTTTCTAATTGCGGATTTCGATATTTCGGCTGATGACGAATATGCACCAGCGGTACCTCCAATCGTCGATGATTTTGCCGATTTGGAAGAACCCGATAACAACGTCCAACCAAGCACGCCGGAACCGGAACCAGATTTGGATCAGATATTGGCGGCGGCTGTCAGTGAGCAAGAAAACGAGGAAGAATTAGTCGTTGTCCAGGCTAACGAGCCGGAAACAGCGCCGATTGCCGCAGCGGCCGAACAAGTTCAAGCAAGCCCGGTGCCGCAGGTACAAGTCATCGATCATAGCAGCGAAATTGCCGCTTTGAATCGGAATATCGTCGACCTCAAGAAGCATCAGCAGCAGATGCGCCACGATTTAACCGAGGCGGCGGGTAAAAATGAGCTGCTGGGTTGTCTGGATAGTCTGGAAAGCGTGCAGACCGAACAGAAGAAAACCAAACGGGCCGTGGAGGCCTTGGCGGCGAAAAAAACCGGTAGCTGCCTATGTGGCGAACGGCATCGCGGTGGCGGCGCTGCTGATTGGCACTGGGTTAGGCATACAAGGCATGATTGCCAAGTCGCAAGTCGGCGAGTTGGTGACTATTATCGGGAAATTGCAGGAGCAAGTGAATGCCGCGCCCACCAGCGATGCCGCGGACAAGGAAATGTTGCGCAAACAGCTGGATGAATTGACGGTCAGCAATGGTGTGATGGCCACTCAGATCGCTGAATTAAGTAAGGCTGGGCATGCTGACCCGGGTGCGGCAAAGGCCAACGGTGATCAAGCCAAGCCTTCTGCCGAAATCAGCAGCCAGATCATGCAAATAGGCGCCACCATAGAAGCCTTGCAAAACAAGGTGAGTGCCTTGGAAAAAGGTCGAGCGCAAGCTGCCGCGCCGGCCCCTAAACCGGAGAAGAAAAAGCCGGAACCGGTGGAAGAAAATTGGGCGGTCAATTTAATTGCGTTTAAACAGGATTGGTATGCCAAGAGTAAAGCCCAAGAATTCGCGGGCAAGGGCGTCCCTGCCAAGGTAGTCAAAACCGAATCCAAGGGCGAGAACTGGTATCGTTTGTTTGTGGACGGTTTTAAAACCCAATACGAAGCGGCGGCTTACGCAGCAAAAATCAAGAAAACCCTCAATCTCGATTCGGTGTGGGTTACCCGCAATAAAGAATAGTCATGGATAATCAGAAACTGGTAGTTGCAGTATCGTCCAGGGCCTTATTCAATCTGGATGAATCGCATGCGATTTTCGAAACCCAGGGCAAGGAAGCCTTTTGTCATTATCAGATTGAACACGAAAACGAAATTCTGCCGCCGGGTTTCGGCTTTTCCTTGGTGAAGAAGTTTCTGGATATCAACAAAGCTTTTCCCGGTGCGCCGCTGGTGGAGATTATCCTGCTGTCGCAAAATAGCGCGGATACCGGCCTGCGTATCTTTAACTCAATCAACCACTACGATTTGGCGATTAGCCGGGCGGCGTTTACCAGCGGCGTATCCCCTTACGAATATATCCCGGCCTTCGGTGCGCATTTGTTTCTATCCGCCAATGGTGAGGATGTCAGAAAGGCCTTGGCTGCGGGCTATGCCGCCGCAACCATTGTCTCCGGAGCGGTAGCCAATCCTTCTCCGCAATTGCGGATCGCTTTCGATGGTGATGCGGTGCTGTTTTCCGACGAATCCGAGCGCATTTATCAGCAACACGGTTTGGCGGCTTTTGCGGCCAACGAGCGTAACGAAGCGCATAAGCCTTTATCGGACGGGCCATTGAAAGAGTTTTTAAGTGCTTTGCACCGCATTCAAACCCATTTCGATCAAGATTTGTCGCCAATTCGCACCGCATTGGTCACCGCACGGGCCGCGCCCGCGCACGAACGGGTCGTCAGAACCTTGCGGGCTTGGGGAATCAGGATAGATGAAGCCTTGTTTTTAGGCGGCATGCCCAAGGGGGCGTTTTTAAAAGCGTTTGGCGCCGATATTTTCTTCGATGATCAAAAAGGCCATTGCGATTCCGCGGAGTCCCATCAAATTGCAGCAGCTCACGTCCCGCATGGCGTCACAAATCAACACCGACCTTGAAGCGCACTAACCAGGGCGTACTTTCCACGCAAGCTTTCAAATACAAGGTGTTGCCGTATAGCAGTTTGATTTTACTGCCTACCGTGTATTTGCTGTTGGCTAACAACACTTCAGGTTGAGCGGTTTCCATCCCGATGACTATCGCTTTCTGGCTGTTACTGTCACCGGCATTTTCGATATCGTGGATGGTAATGTTGCCGATTATGGGTTCCAGCAAAATTAGTGTCACATCTTCATAGAGCGTTTGCTGGCGAACTATCACCAGTTTGGCGGGTTGCTGCTCCCGGCAAAGTAAGCCAATATCGCCTGTTGAACAATTGGGTGCGGGGCTTTCCGCTACCAGAAATTGTTTACTGACATTGCGCAACAGACTCAGACTGGTGCCATGCTCGGGAAAACTGATTAGCGAAGAATTTAACGGTTTGTAGAAGCTTTTTTCATGTTCCAACGGCACTAGAGACATATCGCGAGCCAGGGATCTTCCGCGCGATAACTGCGAGCTCAGGTTCATGATTTTCGATAATTTTTCTTCACCTTGTAGATGGGCGCTAACCGCAACGAAGCCCTCGAGTAAGTGTGCCGGCATCGGCGGGCCGATGGCCACCGATGCGAAAATATTGCTGTATCCCGTCAAGTGCAAGGCCAGTTTGGTTTGCATGTTTGAATTCAGTTCGGTCTCGATTTCGCCAAGTTGCAAGGCATGGCCGAAGTTCTGGCAACTGATGTACACCGAGCCGCGTGGCAATGTGCTGTTAGTACGCGGCATAGGGCTTGGTTCACTGCCCAGATTCCAAATAAAACGGCAATCCGGATTGGGTGTTTTGCTGATCTCCAGGCGATCCTGATGCCGACTGACCAACTGAAATAATTGACTGATTTCAGTTGTTGAATATTGGTTGGGTTTGCTGAGTGCAAACAATAGGTTGCGCTTGATGACTGCTTCAATGGTGCTTTGTAACTTGAATTCCTGCGGTTTGGACGAGACTGGCTTTTTTAGCAGTTGCAGTTCGCCGGCTATGGTGTAAAGCAGGCCGCTCTTTTTCCACAAGGTCGTGGACGGCATTTCGTAAAACAGCGCCGTGCTGCGCAGACAATACCCCGCGAGCTGCAAGGCATAAAATATCGCTTGTTGGGTTAGCGATGTATCGAGTTGTTTGGTCTCGACCGTGCGGCAAAAAGCCAGGCTCAAATGTCTGAGTAACTGGATGGCTAGTTTCGCAATTTTCAGCGCTTTGGTGTTGGTGGCAATGTCTGTTTCGGAACGCGCCGCGTTGGTCAAGCCATTGGATAAATGCAATGTCAGCGGGGTTAAGTTTACGAGTATCGGCAATACGTTTGCGGCTGTGCCGTTAAAGCGACTCAGTTGTTTAAGGACCAGATTCAACTGGTTTGCCGCGTTCGCCGCGGGTAGCGCGCTTAGTGAATTAATCCATCCGCCGAGGGATTCCGTTGACAGCTCAAAAGGCAGTGATGCGTTATCGGTCATGTACTTGCGAGTTAAGATGTGTTGAAAACATAAACTCAGTTTAGTTCAGATTGACGGCTATAGGCAGTTGCCGATTTTACGAAACCTCGGCAGCTGCATAAAATGCCGATTCCATCGAATAAACACAGCAGAGTAATGAAGCGAATATTGAATTGTAAATGGGAACTTGCCGCCCCCGTTTTTGGAGCATTGCTCACCATGGCCTTTGCGCCATACGATTATGCTTACGCCGCAATCGGCGCTTTAGCTTTTATTTACTGGATTTGGCAGCGGCAGGCGCCGAACAGGGCTGCTCTTAGTGGTTATTTGTTCGGTTTGGGCTTGTTCGGATCGGGGATTTGGTGGACGTATATCAGTATTCACGATTTCGGCGGCGGCGACCCGTATAGCTCGATAGCGTTGACGGCTCTGCTGGTAGCGGTTTGGGCCTTATTTCCGGGCTTAACCGGCTGGTTTATCGCCAAAACCTCAATCTGTTCCGGGGCTTGGCTACGCATAATAGCTGCCGCTATTGCTTGGGTAGCCGTCGAGTATTTTCGCGGTTATTGGTTGTTGAACGGTTTTCCGTGGTTGCAAATCGCTTACAGTCAACTATCTACGCCGTTGGCCGGTTACGCTCCATTGGCCGGGGTTTATGGGGTCGGGTTTTTGTTGGCGGTATCGGCTTTTTCCTTAGTCGAATTAGTGCGTGGCAAATTGCCGGCTTTGCCGGGGCTGCTGGTTTTAGGGGTAATTTGGGCAGGCGGTGGCTATTTGCAAACGGTGGCGTGGACTCAAGCCGTCGGCGCGCCGATCAAGGTCACCTTGGTGCAAGGCAATATCGGCCAGGATCAGAAGTGGCAGAAAAATCAGAAACTCAACACACTCAGGCTATATCAGGAACTTACTGAACAGCATTGGGATTCTGATGTGATTATCTGGCCGGAAACTTCGATTCCGGCCTTTCTGTCGCAAGTGAAAGAATTCTACATCGATCCGCTACAAACTGCCGCGCAAGCGCATGGGGTTGACTTGGTGGTTGGGCTACCCAGCAGCGGGCAGGGTAAGGATTATTACAACAGCGTCATGACCCTGGGCGACAAACAAGCCCTATATCATAAAAATCACTTATTGCCATTTGGCGAATATTTACCGCTTCAGCCTTTATCGGGTTGGGTATTGGATAAATTGCAAATACCGCTGGGCGATTTCGCGGCCGGTGGCGACCGGCAAACGTTGTTGACGGCGGGCGGTCATGCGTTTGTCACCACGATCTGTTATGAAGATGCCTTCGGCGAATTGGTTGCCAGGCAAGTGGCGGATGCAGCGTATATCGTCAATATGACTAACGACGCTTGGTTCGGCGATTCCTCGCAGCCGCATCAACACATGCAAATGGCGCAAATGCGGGCGTTGGAAACCGGCCGCTATCTGATGCGCGCGACTAATACAGGTGTGACCGGTTTTATTGGTCCGGACGGCGTATTACGTAAGGAAGCGCCTTTGTTTACCACCACGACTTTAACCGATTATATAGTGCCGATGCGTGGTCTTACGCCTTACGTCATCTTGGGTGACAAAGGTTTTTTCGGAGTGTTGGCGGTGTCGCTGCTAGTGATGTATATCTGGTATCGCCTGTTCAATGCGGGCATTTTAAAGCTAGGTGCTGAAGTCGTTTAGAACTGCGGCGATTGATTTAAAAAACATTCCTCAAAAGTACTTATGCTTCCTATGCACTGTAAATCCGCAATTCTGATAAGCACACTGAGCTTGGCGGCCGGGACATCCCAGGCTGAACCGGTTTTTGAAACGCCGGCATTCTGGTTGGAATCGGGGCAAAACCGTATCAAGGCGGCTGAGCAACTGGAAGCGAATCGAGCATTCGCCAAAAACGTCATTCTGTTCATTGGTGACGGCATGGGCATCTCGACTATTACCGCCGCGCGTATTCTGGAGGGGCAGCGCAAACCGGGCAATCGCGGTGGCGAGGAAAATTCGCTAAGTTTCGAAACAGCTCCCTATGTAGCGTTATCGAAAACTTATAGCGCCAATCAACAAACTCCGGATTCCGCGCCGACCATGTCAGCGATTATTACCGGTGTGAAAACCAATGATGGCGAATTGTCGGTAGGCATGCAGGTGGCTCGCCAGGAAAAGAGTGCAGAGGTCGTCAATACCTATAAGGTGAAAACCTTGCTGGAGCAAGCCGAGGAAAAAGGCCTATCAACTGGCGTGGTCTCTACTGCCCGAGTTACGCATGCCACGCCGGCTGCTTGCTACGCCCACACCTCTGAACGCGATTGGGAGTCCGATGCGCAAATTCCTGCGGGCGCCACCGTTCGCGATATTGCCAAACAATTACTGGATTTCGAATACGGCAATGGCCTGGAAGTGGCGTTGGGGGGCGGGCGTAGTATGTTTTTGCCCG
>Ga0160184_109023_pt1 | contig 10375 bp, 9 predicted proteins | sample met14sa_2_FD_114924 | JGI IMG/M metagenome (GOLD analysis project Ga0160184, IMG submission 114924) | Synthetic bacterial communities of pure cultures from sediment of Lake Washington, USA, under high oxygen condition - MT... | ecosystem: Engineered > Modeled > Simulated communities (microbial......
ATTCTAACCGCTAATGGTTACAGATTGTGATAGCCGGTTTCTTCGTGCAACACAATATCCAGACCTTGCTGTTCTTCGTCTTCGCTGACGCGCAAACCGATGAACACGCCGATGAGTTTCAATAAAACATAGCTGAATAAAGCGCTCCAGGCCGCCGTCACTAAAACCGCAAGCGTTTGCACGCCGACTTGCTGGGCAATAGTCACGCCGTTCAATCCCAAGCCGCCGAAACTTTCAGCAGCAAACACGCCGGTTAAAATCGAACCGACGCAGCCGCCGACGCCATGTACCGGAAACACGTCCAAGGAATCGTCGATTTTCAAACGGCGTTTGACGAATTGCGTGGCGTAAAAACACACGGCGCCAGCCACAATACCAATAACCAAACCACCCATGGGCCCGACAAAGCCAGAGGCCGGCGTAATGGTGCCCAAGCCGGCGACCATCCCGGTGACGATACCTAAAACACTGGGCTTACTAAAACGCAGCCATTCAATGGTCATCCAGGTTAAAGCACCGGCTGCCGCGGCGATATGCGTCACGGCAATCGCCATCCCGGCACTGCCGTCGGCTTTTAACGCGCTACCACCGTTGAAGCCGAACCAGCCGAACCAGAGCATCCCGGCACCCGTAACCACCATGGTCATATTGTGCGGCGGCATCGCCACCGTGGGAAAACCTTTACGGCGCCCCAACACTAATGCCGCCACCAGAGATGCCACCCCGGCGTTGACGTGAATCACAATCCCGCCGGCGAAGTCCTTCGCACCCATCGCCGCCAGCCAGCCGTTGCCCCATATCCAATGGCAAATCGGCATATACACCACAATCAGCCAAAGTCCGCTAAACCACAGCATGGCTGAAAACTTCATCCGTTCGGCAAACGCGCCAACGATCAAGGCCGGGGTAATAATCGCAAAAGTCATTTGAAACATGAAAAACACGGTTTCGGGAATATCGCCGATCAAAGTTTGCGTGTTCATGTCCGGCAGAAAGATCTTGCTGCCGCTCCCCAAAAACGGTTGCCAGCTGCCGCCATCGGCAAATACGAAGCTGTATACACCGGCCAGCCACAGTAGCGATACCAGACAGGTAATCGCAAAACATTGCATAAGCACCGACAGCACATTCTTGCTTCTGACCAAACCGCCGTAAAACAGCGATAGGCCCGGAATGGTCATGAATAAAACCAGTGCGGTGGAGGTTAAAACCCAAGCGGTATTGGCTTGGTTAATGCCTTCAGCCCAAGCCTGCTCGGGCAACATCAAGCTGTATGCCATTAGCATCAGCGTTCTTTTTATTGTTGTCATTGTCTTTCACTAGATGATGGTGTGTTGTTATTTTTAAGCAGTCTATAAACAACAAAATCGCCCTGGTCTGCGGATAACGCGCAGACCAGGGCGATTTTTGATGTTTCGCTGTTTTTTATATTTGTCTTGAAGACTTAAATAGCATCTTCTCCGGTCTCGCCGGTTCTAATACGAATGATCTGTTCCAAGTTGGTCACAAAAATTTTACCGTCGCCAATCTTGCCGGTGTTTGCGGCCTTGACGATGGTTTCCACGGCTTGGTCGACAACGTGTTCGGCCACTGCGATTTCCAGCTTGACCTTAGGCAGAAAATCCACCACGTACTCAGCGCCGCGATACAACTCGGTATGGCCCTTTTGCCTGCCAAAACCTTTAACTTCGGTTGCCGTCACACCGGCCACGCCGATCTCGGACAAGGCTTCCCTGACGTCGTCCAGCTTGAATGGTTTGATAATCGCTGTAATTAATTTCATGCTATCCCCAAATTCGAATGATTAAAAAGCTGTTTCGTCACTGTTGCCACCATAATAAATAATTCCGGTAGAACCTACAATTTACCCGAGCACAAGCACCAAAGTAGTGCCTCATGATAACAAAAACGGGCAGCCATCGCCGACCACCCGTTTCTTTTCGCGTTAACCGCAGCTTTCAACCCTAAACATGATAAGCGGTTTCGCCGTGTTCGGTGACATCCAGACCTTCACGCTCAGTCGCTTCGCTAACCCGCAGACCCAGAGCCACATCGGCAATTTTGAAGGCAATGAAGGACACCACTCCCGACCAAACGATGGCGATACCTACACCCCAAGCTTGGCTGGCAAGCTGGGTAAGCACGCTGTAGTCAGGCAAGGTCGCGTTGGTGACGTAATCCCATACTCCGGTACCGCCCAAGGCAGGGCTGGCAACCACAGCAGTACCCAAGGCGCCGATGATACCGCCTACCCCGTGCACACCAAACGCATCCAGCGAATCGTCATAGTTCATCGCGTGTTTCAAAAAGGTTACTGACCAGAAGCATACTGCGCCGACCACCAAGCCTAAACCGATAGCGCCCATCGGGCCTGACCAGCCGCAAGCAGGCGTAATCGCGACTAAACCGGCAACCGCGCCTGACGTGGCGCCCAACATGCTGGGTTTACCACGCACAGCCCATTCTGCGCCCATCCAGGCCAAGGTTGCCGCCGCTGCCGCCAACAATGTGTTGAGGAAAACCAATGCCGCCAGACCGTTGGCTTCCAGATTGGAGCCTGCATTAAAACCGAACCAACCTATCCACAACAAGGACGCGCCTATCATGTTCATCGTCACGCTGTGCGGCGCGATAAACTCTTTACCATAACCAATGCGCTTACCTATCATTAAGCAACCGACCAAACCAGCGATACCGGCATTGATATGTACCACGGTGCCGCCGGCAAAATCCAACGCGCCTTTTTGGAATAAAAAGCCCGCCGTCGCACCGGCTGTTTCCGCTGCGGCAGCATCGGTATACGCATCAGGGCCTGCCCAGTACCAAACCATATGCGCCATCGGTAAGTAGCAGAAGCTAAACCAGATCACGGTAAACAACAGCACCGCTGAAAATTTAACCCGCTCGGCAAATGCGCCGATAATCAAAGCCGGCGTGATAGCCGAGAATGTCAGCTGGAACGCTACATAAATAAATTCAGGTACATAAGCCCCTTTGCTGAAAGTGGCCGCCATCGAATCCGGGGTAATACCCTTCAAAAATGCCTTGCTGAAACCGCCGAAGAAAGCGTTACCCTCGGTAAACGCGACGCTGTAGCCGAACGTCGCCCACATAATCGCCGTCAACGAAAAGATCACAAAGACCTGCATCAAGATAGACAGCATGTTTTTAGCACGCACCATACCACCGTAGAACAAGGCCAAGCCAGGTATTACCATTAACGCAACCAGTACGGTTGCAACTATCATCCAGGCGGTATCGCCTTTGTTAACGGTGGCTTGCACGGCCGGTGCCGCCACTTCTTCCGCAAACGCCATGCCCGAGAGTCCAAACAGCGCAAACAGCGCCATGCCTGTTAAATATTTCATTGTTGGTTTCCCCATCTTCATATTAAAGAGCTTCTTCGCCGGATTCGCCGGTTCTGATCCGAACCACCTGCTCCAGATCGGTTACAAAAATTTTGCCATCGCCGATCTTCCCGGTATTGGCTACTTTCACAATCGCTTCGACGGCTTGCTCAAGCAAAGCATCCGCAACCGCTACCTCGATTTTTGCTTTGGGTAAAAAATCCACCACATATTCGGCACCACGATACAGTTCCGTATGGCCCTTTTGCCGACCAAAGCCTTTTACTTCAGTAACCGTCACGCCAGATACACCGATATCCGACAACGCCTCACGCACGTCGTCTAGCTTAAACGGCTTAACCACCGCTGTTATCAGTTTCATAGTTCAACACCTCTTTGCTTGAGTTAATAAATTCCCGAAACAAGCAAAGCATGATGCATGCCACTATTTATTCCCATGATTTTTAAAGCTTTATTAAACACATCCATTAAAAGCACAACAGAATCGCACCAAAGCAGTGCAACGCTTTTTGGATTGCACCATTGCAACTCAATACCACCCTACAGGCCTTGATCTGCCAGTTTCAGTGGTTTGCTTTAAGAATAAATAGGGCTTTGTCGCAACATAGCAACACTGCATTACTTTGGTGCAACAAAAAGAATTTGCACCATTGCGAATCATGAACTAGTCTACATATACCACCTATCTTATTGATTTTTAATAAACCGAATATGGCCTAAAAACTGCTATACAATCTTCAGTAGTCACTGAACCAAGGGGATAACCACCATGAGAAACAACACAACGTTAACAAAATCACACAGCCGCGCTTGCTTAGCCGGGTTAATGGTGATTTGCAGTGCCTCCGCTAGCGCGGACAGCTGGACAGAAGCATCCGGACTACTGGGTGCAGCGGGGATTGACCCAAACGCATCGAAATTCATGACCGATCATAATCTGAAGGTTGGCGGCTGGCTGAACAGTAGCGTCGGCGCCAACATGAATAGCAACGGTGACGGTTTTAACGGCCCAGTGACATTCAACGACCGTAGCGGTGAATTGCAACTCAACCAGTTGTATCTGTATTTGCAAAAAGCCATCAATGTGAACGGCGACTCTTTCGACATCGGCGGTCGCGTCGATGTGATGTACGGTACCGATGCCGCGTTTACACAAGCTTACGGTTCATTCGGATTCGACCCCGGCACCCTAGCGGACAGTGACCGTGGCAACTGGGATCTGAATTTGAGCGGACACGGGGAGCGCTTCTACGGCTTGGCATTACCACAAGCATACGCCGAGTTTAACCTCCCATTCGGTAATGGTATCGCAGTCAAAGCCGGACACTTTTATACTCCAATCGGTTACGAAGTAGTTACCGCTCCCGATAACTTCTTCATCACCAAACCCTACACTATGCAATATGGCGAACCATTTACCCATACTGGCATACTCGCAACCTACGCATTCAATCCGAATTGGACAGTAATGGGCGGTGCAGTTACCGGAAGCAACTCGGGCGGCTGGGACGGCAACTGGGACAGAGACCTGGGCAACTGGGCTTGGTTGGGCGGGGTAACCTGGACAAGCGACGACGCCGGCACATCTCTGGCTATTACATCAACGGCTGGCGAACGCTCCGAAAACAGCAAAGACACATGGGCCATGTACAGCATCGTCGGCAAGCACAATTTCACCGACAAGTTGCATTACATCATTCAACACGATCACGGTTTTGCCAATAATATCTGGACCGGGAACGCAAGCCTTGCAGGGCTTCCAGACGGCAGGGAAGACGCCGAATGGTATGGCGTCAACCAATATTTGATTTATGACGTCAACGACAAAGTCTCAGCCGGTCTGCGCGCAGAATGGTTCCGTGATCATAACGGCATCCGTGTACTCGGCCCTGGCCGTTGCTATGCTGCGGCAGGCACAGTCGGCGACAACTTCGCTTGTGGCAGCAACTACGGCGCTAACTATGTCCCGTTTCAAGAAGCCAGCGGATATTACGCCGTTACAGCCGGCTTGAGCTACAAACCGGCAAAATGGTTGAACTTGCGTCCAAACTTGCGTTACGACTTTACCGATAATGCTAAAGCGTTCGACAACGGTACACGCCACAACCAATTCTTGGTTACTGCGGACGTAGTCATCACTTTCTAAGTTGGTAGCCTAAGTAAATCATCGTTATAAAGCTGTACGCCTCCATTGCGTTGAAAGCCCTTTGGAGGCTCTGTTTGTTATAGCTCTTTACTACGTTTGATGATATTGTTAAATCGTTTAAGCTTCTCAACCAAAACAACTACAACCTACGGAGACCCTCACTAATGTCTGTTGATCACGTTCTGAAATTAATTCAAGAAAACGACGTTAAATTTGTCGACTTCCGCTTCTGCGACACTCGCGGTAAAGAACAACACGTTACTTTCCCAGCGCACACCATCGACGAAGACACCTTTGAAGAAGGTAACATGTTTGACGGTTCGTCCATCGCCGGCTGGAAACACATCAACGAATCGGACATGATTCTGATGCCGGACCCCAGCACCGCGGTTATCGATCCTTTCTTCGACGACAAAACCCTGATCTTGCGTTGCGATATTATCGAACCGAAAGACATGCAAGGTTACGCTCGTGACCCACGCTCTATCGCCAAACGCGCTGAAGCCTATTTGCAATCTACCGGTATCGCCGACACCGCGTTCTTCGGTCCTGAAAACGAATTCTTCATTTTTGACGACGTCCGCTGGAACACCAGCATGGGTGGCTGCTCCTACCAAATCGACTCAGAAGAAGCCGGCTGGAACTCAGAAAAAGTTTACGAAAACGGCAACATCGGTCACCGTCCAGGCGTTAAAGGTGGTTACTTCCCCGTACCGCCAGTCGATTCATTCCAAGACATGCGCTCTGCAATGTGCCTGGTTCTGGAAGAAATCGGCCAAACCGTTGAAGTACACCACCACGAAGTGGCAACTGCCGGTCAGTGCGAAATCGGTGTTAAATTCAATACTTTGGTTAAAAAAGCCGACGAAGTACTGGGCTTGAAATACGTGATTGCCAACATCGCGCACGCTTACGGCAAAACCGCAACCTTCATGCCTAAACCACTGGTTGGCGACAACGGCAGCGGCATGCACGTTCACCAATCTTTGGCTAAAGGCGGCGTCAACCTGTTCACCGGCAACCTGTATGGCGGTTTGTCAGAAACCGCGCTGTACTACATTGGCGGCATCATCAAACACGCCAAGGCATTGAACGCAATTACCAACCCTTCAACCAACAGCTACAAACGCCTGGTTCCTGGTTTTGAAGCGCCTGTGATGCTGGCTTACTCAGCACGTAACCGCTCTGCGTCTATCCGTATTCCTTACGTCACTAACCCTAAAGGCCGCCGTATCGAAGTACGTTTCCCAGACTCCACTGCTAACCCATACTTGGCGTTTTCTGCCATGTTGATGGCCGGTCTTGACGGTATCCAAAACAAAATTCACCCAGGTGAAGCGATGGATAAAGACTTGTACGACTTGCCGCCAGAAGAAGAAAAAGCGATTCCACAAGTGGCGTTCTCTTTGGACGAAGCCTTGGCAGCTCTGGATGCGGACCGCGAATTCTTGACTCGTGGCGGCGTATTCACCGACGACGTAATCGATGGCTACATCGCATTGAAACAAGAAGATGTGACTCGTCTGCGTATGAGCACTCACCCTGTTGAGCTGGATATGTACTACAGCCTATAAATAGTTAAGCCCGTTCTTAACGGGCCCGCACTATCCCAAAGCCCCGCAAGTCATCGGCTTCGCGGGGTTTTTTATGCCCTGGCGCGTACCTCACACACCTGCGCCGCTTTTTAGCTGCGTCGAAGAACAAGCTATTTGTCATCCTCCGGCAATTCAGGCGCCTTCCATGATCCGCGCTTATGGGCTTCCATCACGGTTTGCCACCCATTCTCCAGCTCCTTTTCCGTGATACCAAATTGCTGAAGAATGCCATTAAGGCCGGACGGCACGTCAAACGCTGGCTTGGCAATATTATTGGCACGCGGCACGCTCGTTGGAGAAGATGAAATTATTACGCTGCCATTAATAGGTTTGATGTCTCCTTTAGCACACCGCGCCTGATCGTCGGTATACAAGGTTTTTCCATCGACCACACATTTCATGGGTTCGGCCAACGCCTGACAAACCGGTAAAAATGCGAATATGCTAAAGCCCATTAAAAATAGTATTTTCACGGCCTAATTCCATTGGTTTAAAAGAAAGACATTCGCAGCTCGAACGCAAAGTGCGCCGGAAAAACCGACAGCCAATTTGTTTTCGCTCACAACCTTTACCGATAAGTCTAGCTTGGAATGCCCCTGCCCATTCGATTCGAGATGCTGTTTATAATCTCACAGCGGAGGCACATTAATTGCTTTTCAACTGAAGGGGGCATAGCTCCTTTATTCCCGACACCCTTACCTCAGCACTATTTAGGCGACAATTATGGCTATCAGCGTCTTCGATATTTTTAAAATCGGCATCGGACCTTCCAGTTCTCATACTGTGGGGCCGATGCGGGCAGCAATGACGTTTGTCAATAATCTGGAACAGCGAGGTTTTATTGATGAGGTACAACGCCTGCGCATCGAATTATTCGGTTCGCTTGGTGCGACAGGTAAAGGCCATGGCACCGACAAAGCGGTATTACTTGGCCTGGAAGGCGAAGCACCCGATTTGATTGACCCCGCCATCATTACACAACGGCTATCCGCAATCCGCGAATCCGGAGCAGTTAGGCTATTGCAGCGTTACCCGGTAGCGTTCAACGAGAAAGCCGATTTACTGTTTCAACGTAAAGTACTTCCTTATCACTCCAACGGCATGCGCTTTAGTGTATTCGGCGCAAACGGCTCCGAACTGCTGCAAAGCGATTACTATTCGGTAGGCGGCGGATTTGTCGTGACCGACGCTGCGGCTGCTGCGGACAGGCTGAGCAATGACGACACCTGCCTACCCTATCCTTTCAAAACTGGTGCAGCGATACTAAAACTGTGCGCGACACATAACAAATCAATCAGCGATTTGATGCTGAGCAATGAAAAAGCCTGGCTGGGTGAAGAGGAAATCCGCCAGAAATTATTGAACATTTGGCAGGTAATGCAAGCTTGCGTCGAACGCGGCTTGCACGAAGAAGGGGTTATGCCGGGCGGCATGAAAGTCAGGCGCAGAGCGGCCAATCTCTACCGGCAGTTGAGCGGCGAAATTCCTCGGCAAACTCCCAGCATGCCGGTGGGAACCATGGAATGGGTAAACTTATTTGCACTTGCCGTCAGCGAGGAAAATGCTTCCGGCGGACGGGTCGTAACTGCACCCACCAACGGCGCTGCCGGCATCATCCCGGCGGTATTACATTATTACTGGCGCTTTTGCGATGGTGCGAATGAAGAAGGGGTGATTCGCTTCTTGTTGACAGCCGCCGCAATAGCGATTCTGTATAAAGAAAACGCCTCGCTATCCGGCGCCGAAGTCGGCTGTCAGGGCGAAGTCGGGGTCGCTTGCTCTATGGCTGCCGGCGCACTGGCCGAAGTATTGGGCGGCACGCCCGAGCAGGTGGAAAATGCCGCCGAAATTGGCATGGAGCATAACTTGGGCTTGACCTGCGACCCTGTTGGCGGTTTGGTGCAGGTGCCCTGCATCGAGCGTAACGCGATGGGGTCGGTAAAAGCTATCAACGCGGCGCGCATTGCCCTGCGCGGCGACGGCAAACATTTTGTATCGCTGGACAAGGTAATCAAAACCATGCGCGAAACCGGCGCCGACATGAAAACCAAATACAAGGAAACCTCACGCGGCGGTTTGGCGGTGAATCTGATTGAATGCTGACAACGGCTTAAACGCAATCTCAAGCTGTTTTATATGACCTCTTTCGCAAGAATCTCCAGCGGAGCGTCGCCCCTGCATGGTAAGGGGTAGCCAATCACATAAATGGTACGCTGCGAATAAAATTTTCTGCACGGATCGGCTTTGAGAACCTCCTGCATGAGGGAATCACGAGCTTTTAGGCGCCCGTTTTAAACGCTATTCACGCTATCCTTACAAATTACAGTTCGCCTTAATGCCTTTAGTCTATTGAAGGCCACACAAGCCCCGGCGTCGACGAGCACAGCCTGAACGGCATAAGCGTAATAAACAAGACCGGGTAAACAATAAAACTAGCCATGCGTCCGGAAGTCGGTCGTTTTTTCACCATCATCATAAATAGCTTGGCCCCTGCCCAGAATACCGTCCCGGCCGGAAGCCGCGAATGCCATGATCTGCTCAGCCGTTTCCTGCGGAACTTGCAATTGATTGAGGCTGTTTTGCAACAGTTCCAACACCACATCGTAGTTATCGTCAATGGGCTGTAATCTTAAAAAATGGGAATGTCCGGGGCAGAGCAGGGTCAGATGGGGTTTCTCGTCGCTACCGACTAGATCGCCCGTAACGAACATCTCCAAAAACGCAAAGTCTCGATTATTGACCAAACTGGGCTTGGCGTTCCCTCTGGCAAAAGCCGCCGCAAAATAATCATCAGCCAACTCGGCAAGTTTTTTAGGCTTGACCGGCTCTGCGCTGAGCAAAGCATTAACAAGTTGCTTCAGCGGTTTGGTTTGTTCTTCTATGGGCCTGGAGTAAAAATACCGGTTGATACGATAGTCATCGAGCATGTCGGCATAAAAAATGTCCACGATTTTGGACACCAGGTTCTCGTCAATTTTTGGCAATAGTTTATCTTTCATCGTTTTATCCCCCGTTTTTGTAGTTAACCAGCTTATTTGCTTAAGTCAAATACCGCATGAGTAGGTCCCTTTTGCGTCTATTAACCGCAGCACCAGAGTATAAGTCCGATCCGATAATATCCGCTTAAACGTTTTTCAAAAATCAGCGTCCGCCAGCTAGAGTCATAGCCTCTGAAAAAAAATTTTTAGCAAACAACATTAAGGTCCAATGTTAAGTCTCTGAAGATACGTAACATTGAAAAATCGCGCGACAGATGTCGTTTAAAA
>Ga0160184_105739_pt1 | contig 10178 bp, 10 predicted proteins | sample met14sa_2_FD_114924 | JGI IMG/M metagenome (GOLD analysis project Ga0160184, IMG submission 114924) | Synthetic bacterial communities of pure cultures from sediment of Lake Washington, USA, under high oxygen condition - MT... | ecosystem: Engineered > Modeled > Simulated communities (microbial......
ATGCATTTAATACTAAAGGTTCGGGCTAGTTAACTTTTAGCACGTAATTCCAAAATCTCAACCGCTGGTAATTTTTTGCCTTCTAAAAACTCTAAAAAGGCACCACCTGCTGTTGAAATATAATCTACTTTACTTTCAATACCGTATTTTTGAATAGCAGCAATCGTGTCGCCCCCACCCGCTAAAGTAAATGCTTTTGTATTTGCAATGGCATTAGCAATTGTTTTAGTACCTTCGCCAAACTGATCAAACTCAAACACACCCACTGGGCCATTCCAAACCACAGTCCCTGCATTTTTAATGATCTCTACTAATTCATTAGCAGATTTCGCGCCAATATCAAAAATCATATCATCTGCGGCCACATCAGCCACGTCCTTCTTGATGGCTGGCTCATTTGCATCAAATTTCTTAGCACAGACTACATCAACCGCAACTGGCACTGCTGCGCCTCTTTGGGACATTTTGTCCATTAAGGTGCGTGCCACAGGCACTAAATCATCTTCACACAATGATTTACCCACTTCAAAACCAGAAGCTTTTAAGAAGGTATTAGCTATACCTCCGCCCACCACCATTTGATCCACTTTTTCGGACAAACTCTCCAACACGGTCAGCTTAGTTGACACTTTGCTACCACCAACAATCGCCACCATTGGACGCGCTGGATTCAGCAAGGCTTTAGTCAAAGCTTCTAGCTCATTCACTAACAAGATGCCCGCTGCTGCTACTTGTGCAAACTTTGCAACACCATGTGTACTTGCTTCTGCACGATGTGCAGTACCAAAAGCATCCATCACAAAAATATCACATAACTGTGCATATTTTTGTGACAGCTCATCATTACTTTTCTTTTCGCCTTTGTTAAAGCGACAGTTTTCTAATACAACTAACTCACCCGCTGCCACTTCAAAGCCACCATCAACCCAATCTTTGATTAGTCGTACCGGCTTTGCCAGCTTAGCTGAGATAACATCCACCACTGGCTGCAATGAGTTTTCTTCTGAATAAACACCTTCTTCAGGACGTCCTAGATGAGAAGTCACCATCACTTTAGCGCCTGCTTTAATGGCAAATTCAATCGTCGCCATTGAAGCGGTAATACGTGCATCTGAAGTCACTTTCCCATCAGCCACAGGTACATTAAGGTCTGCACGGATTAATACACGCTTACCGTTTAAATCCAGATCTGTCATTTTGATTACATTCATGACAAACCTCCTTATTTAGCAGCCATCATAGCGGTGACGTTATCTAGCATACGGCAACTAAAACCCCACTCGTTGTCGTACCATGCACAGACTTTAACCAACATGCCATCTTTAGTTACCTTAGTTAAAGTGGCATCAAAGTTTGATGAGAAATTGGTGTGGTTATAATCAATAGACACCAACGGTGCTTCGTTGTAGGACAAAATACCTTTAAGCGCGCCGCTGTTAGCCGCTTCGTGCATAATATGGTTGATTTCTTCTTTTGTCGTTGGACGTGATGGTGTAAACGTCAAATCAACAATTGACACATTGATGGTAGGTACGCGAATCGCAAAACCATCCAATTTACCGTTCAACTCTGGCAATACCAATCCTACCGCTGCTGCTGCACCTGTTTTCGTTGGAATTAGCGAAGTAGTAGCAGAGCGTGCACGACGCATATCTGAATGATGTGAATCAGTTAACACTTGATCGTTCGTATATGAGTGTATCGTATTCATCAATCCGTTGACGATACCAATTTTGTCATTCAAAGGCTTGACCATTGGGGCAAGACCATTGGTTGTACATGATGCGTTAGATACTACGGTATGACTTGCTTTAATGACATCATGGTTGACGCCATATACTACAGTTGCATCAACATCTTTATCGCCTGGTGCTGATAACAACACTTTTTTTGCACCTGCATCGATATGCACTTGTGCTTTAGCTTTACTATTGAAGGCACCTGTACACTCTAGTACAACATCAATACCTAAGTCACGCCATGGCAGTTCAGCTGGATTACGTGTTGAAAATGTTTTAATTTTCTGGCTATTGATAATCATGGCATCGCCATCGACACCTACATCAAATGGAAATCTGCCGTGTGCACTGTCGTAACGCGTTAAGTGCGCATTGCTTTCGGCATCACAGCCTGCGCTATTAATTGCAATAATTTCAATGTCTTTGCGACCTAATTCATACACTGCACGCAACACCATACGTCCAATACGACCATAACCATTAATTGCCACTCGAATTGCCATGATAATTCCTAAATATTTTCAATTAACTGCAAGCCAGTTAAAGCATACATAGCTTAAATTCATCTACCACTTAAAGCTAGACATCCGCTATAAAAACTAGCGCTATAAAAAATTAAGGCACCCCAATATTGAGGTGCCTTTTTAATACTAACTGACCAAACTTAAAAACTGATACCGCTTGGTCACACTAGCGAATTAAAGCACCGATTTAACAGTTGCAACTACGTTTTCAACTGTAAAGCCAAAATGCTTCATTAATACACCACCAGGTGCAGATTCACCGAATGTGTCGATACCAACAACAGCGCCTTCAAGACCTACATATTTACGCCAGAAGTCTGAGTGAGCGGCTTCAACCGCTACACGTTTAACACCTGGAGTTAATACGCTGTCTTTGTATGCTTTGTCTTGACGGTCAAATACGTTTGTTGATGGCATTGAAACTACACGTACTTTAGTACCAGCAGCATTCAATTCAGCAGCAGCTTTAATAGCCAACTCTAACTCTGAACCGTTTGCGATGATGATCGCGTCTGCTTTACCAGCCACATCAGAGAACACATAAGCACCCTTACGGATTAAGTCTAACTGTGCTGCATCATGCTTGATGCCAGCCACGTTTTGACGGCTTAATACTAAGCTTGTTGGACCATTTTTACGCTCAACAGCTGCTACCCAAGCAACAGCAGTTTCTGTTGAACTACCTGGACGCCATACATCCATGTTAGGGATGTAACGTAAACCTGATGTATTTTCGATTGGTTGGTGAGTAGGACCATCTTCACCTTGACCGATAGAGTCATGTGATAAAACAGCGATCGTACGTTGTTTCATCAATGCAGCCATACGTAATGCGCTCTTAGCGTAGTCTGAGAACATATGGAATGTACCGCCGAATGGTAATAGACCACCGTGCAATGCCATACCGTTCATGATTGCAAACATACCGAACTCACGAACACCGTAAGAGATGTAGTTACCTGGCTCTTTACCAGATACGTGTTTGAAGCTTGGAGCCGCTGTCAGGTTAGAACCTGTTAAGTCAGCAGAACCACCTAAGAACTCTGGCAATACTGGTGCTAGTGCAGTAATCGCATTTTGTGAAGCTTTACGAGTTGCAACACCTTCTGCTTTTTCGTTAGTTGCAGTGATGAACGCATCAGTTGCTTCTTTCCAGTTAGCTGGCAAGTCACCTGCCATACGGCGTTTGAACTCTGCAGCTTCAGCTGGGAATGCAGCAGCGTATGCAGCAAATTTTTCGTTCCAAGCTGCTTCTGTTGAAGCGCCTTTCGCTTTTTGATCCCATCCAGCGTAAACGTCAGCAGGAATCACAAATGGCTCATGTGGCCAGCCGATATTAGCGCGAGTCGCAGCAACTTCTTCTAAACCTAATGCAGAACCGTGGCAGTCATGTGAACCAGATTTGTTTGGTGAACCCATGCCGATGATGGTTTTACAGCAAATCAATGATGGTTTGTCTGTCACTGCTTTAGCCGCTTTAACCGCTGCGTCGATAGCGTCAGAATCGTGACCATCTACTGATTGAACGTGCCAGCCATAAGCTTCAAAGCGTTTAACTGTGTCGTCTGTGTACCAGCCTTCGATGTGACCATCGATAGAGATGCCATTGTCATCCCAGAAAGCAACCAATTTACCTAAGCCCCATGTACCAGCTAAAGCACAAGCTTCGTGTGACACGCCTTCCATCATACAGCCGTCACCTAAGAAGCAGTATGTGTAGTGGTCAACGATGTCGTGACCTGGCTTGTTGAATTGGTTAGCCAATAATTTCTCAGCCATTGCAAAACCAACCGCGTTGGTGATACCTTGACCTAATGGACCTGTTGTTGTTTCAATGCCTGGTGCATAGCTGTATTCTGGGTGACCAGCACATTTTGAATGCAATTGACGGAATGTTTTGATTTCATCCATAGGCAAGTCGTAGCCTGTTAGATGCAACAATGAGTAGATCAACATTGAGCCATGGCCGTTAGAGAGCACAAAGCGGTCACGATCAGCCCAGTTTGGATTTGTTGGATTGTGACGCAAGTGGTGATTCCACAATACCTCTGCGATTTCAGCCATACCCATAGGCGCACCTGGGTGGCCTGAGTTAGCTTTTTGCACTGCATCCATAGATAACGCACGAATTGCATTAGCTAGGTCTTTACGTGTTGCCATTGTTTTCTCCCTAATGATTAATACTTGAGGACTTATAAAGATAGCGTTTTGCGCAAAACCTCATAAACCTTAATTGAAGTTTTCAAAAATACAGTAAATTTAACTGCTTTTACGTGAAAGCTAAATTATTGCTTAGATAGCGCTTTTCGGCAAGTACAACGTAAGAAAAGTGGTGACTTTCAACAAAGCCCCACTTTCAAATACCGACTGCAAAAAAGCGCTAAATTTTAGCCCATTTTAACCAAATGCTGACTAGCAACAGACTGCAGCACAGCCTCTATCGCCTGACAATTCGCTTTAGCATCAGCAAAAGTTAAATGGGTTGGCTGATTGTTCAATACACAATTACTGAAGTGTTCAATTTCTAGATTGAAGTGGTTACTTGGTGCGAAGCGTTCTTCTGCATATTTTCCATCTTCTGTTGCCCATGAAATAACAGGCACATCATTCTGGAACACCCATGCAGCGTGGCATTTCACCCAGCCTTTAGTGCCGATCACTTCATACTCAGACTTACGCGAACGTTCAAAACTCACATCAAAATGACCAAATAACGCACGACCTTCTGCATCTTGGCCAAAATCCAATACACCGCTAGTAACGATATCCGCCCCGGCCTCATTTAATTTCGCATGTGCCATCACTGACTTTGGCTCTGCAGGCTTCGCACTATTTATACCAACGCCTAAACCCATTACCCAACGCAAAGAATGGATTGCATACGGACCGATATCCCACATTGCGCCGCCGCCCTGTGCTACACCGCTGGCAATACGGTACATACGCGCTGGGCGCATTAAAAATGAATAACTAGCGCGTGCGGATAGCACATCACCAATCAGGCCCGATGCAACAATCTCTTGAATACGCGTATGTTGCGGATGAAAGCGATACATAAAGCCCTCCATCACTTTTACATTGTTTTTTAGCGCAGCTTGTTCAATTTTTTCAATATCAGCGACAGTAAGCGCCATCGGCTTTTCAATGAGCACATGCTTACCCGCATTAATTGCCTTCAGCGCCCATTCAGCATGCTCATGATTGGCCATTGGGCAGTAAATGGCTTCTACATTGGTATCTGCAATCAGCGCATCCATATCGTCATAACATTGTACGGCGCTCACATGGCATGGAGCATATTTTTCTAAAGTAGCCTTTGCAGCACCTTCACGGCGACTAGCAATCGCAACAAGTTGCGCATTAGATGCCTCAACTATGGCTGGGAGCAGGCGCTCATTAACACGTGCTGCACCTAAGATACCCCAGCGTAATTTTCTATTTTCAGTCACTGCATGCGTCACAATCAATCCTTTATTTTGTAAAATCAACTTTAAGTCAGCCCTGCCACTCAGAACAACACTTAGCTATAAAACTTAAAAACACTTATGCTAACTTAAAGCGCTCATATAATTGTGCATACTGCACTTGATGCTGTCGCAAAATAAGATGACGCTTAATTTTCAAGGTTGGTGTTAGCAAACCATTTTCCACTGTCCACGCTTCGTGCAGCAAGGCAATTTTTCTAACTTTTACATAACCAGGAAAAGCTTTCATTTGTGCGGCCACACGCTTAAGCGCAAAAATATTTGCTTGGCGATGATTTAGCGTGTCCGGCCATGCACTAGGCAAATGATGCTCGTTCGCTATGACCTGCCATTGCTCGCGGTTTACCACAGCAAACAACCCTAAATACGGTTTACCTTCACCAACCAACATTACTTGCTCAAATAAAGGATCCCTCAAGATTGCCGCTTCAATATCGGCGGGCGGTACTTTTTCACCATTCGAAAGCACAATAATTTCTTTGATGCGCCCAGTTATCGTGATGCGGCCTGTCTCATCAATCTTGGCAACATCTCCTGTTTTTAGCCATCCATCGTCTGTGAATATCGCTTCATTGGCTGCTTGATTATTCCAATATCCTTGCATGACATTGGGACCACGCACTTCCAAGCCATCAAACTCGCCTAACCGAACTTGTACCCCTTGCAGAGTATGCCCAACACTACTGGGCAGATTACTCTCCGCATGGTTCACACTAATCACGGGGCTTGTTTCAGTAAGACCATACCCCTGTACAATCGGCACACCTAAACCAATAAAAGTTCGCGCACTATCCGCTGACAGTGCCGCACCGCCTGCAACAGCCAAGCGTAACCGACCACCTAAACGTGCTTGCAACTTACTCGCCACCAGTGTTTTTAAAAGTGGCCAAAACAAATGTGGCCAATGCCAACGACGACGCCCTTGTTCATATTCAAAACGGCTGTATCCTACTTTGACGGCCCACTCAAACAAGCACCTTGCATAAGCAGGGCCATTTTCCAACTTGCCACGCAATGCAAACTGAATACGCTCAAAAATCCGAGGGACTGTCACAATAATAGTAGGGCGAACATTAGCTAAGTCCTCCTGCAACTGTTGCACCGACCTTGCAAACGCAACGCTGGCGCCTGACATGATGGGCAAACAATACCCAGCCATCCGCTCCAGTGCATGTGATAACGGTAAAAATGAAAGGAAAACATCGTGCGGGTAAACGGTAAAAACACCCAATGAACCCCATGCATTTTGCATAATATTGCCGTGCGTGAGCATCACCCCTTTAGGCTTACCCGTTGTACCTGAGGTATATACTATCGTTGCTAGCACGTCTGCACTAGACACTAAATGTTTGAACTGATTGGAGCTTGAGGACAGCAACCATTTATCCAAACCAATGATGCGTTGGTCATTATCGTCATTTAACAAGGACTTATAGGTCACCACACGCTGAAGGCTAGTAAAATCAACGTTTAACTGATCAATTGGATGCCAATCATCCGTGCTGTTGACCAGCAGCAATTTGGCCCCAGAGTCTTGCAACACGTACGCGACATTTTCCGGTCTATCAGACACATACAATGGAACTGTGACTAAACCTAATCCTAATGCAGCCTGATCAAAAACAACCCAAGTAGGACAATTTTTGAGCATAATCGCAACGCGGTCGCCTACGGCAAGTTTCTCGCGCATCAAAGCTTGCTGCCAGTTAATCACCTCTTGCAACATCGCTAACCAGGTTAGCTCACACCATCTACCAGCTTGCTCGTCATAATAACGGTAGGCAATACCGTTAGGTGAGCGACTTACCCGCTCATGAAACAACTCGTCTAGCGTGAATACTGTCTCTGGGGAAATATAATCCACGACATCATGACTCATGACTGGCGTTTAAATAGACTCCTCTGGGAACCATTTAATACTACAGCCAATGCTTGGGATTTGTTCTTTAGGTCCTTCACCAGTTTCGGCAATCAACTTCATCGCATTAAACAGGTCTCTCGGATGATTTTCATCAGATTGGCGACGGCCTGCGGCATCAAATCGACCACGATATTGCAACTCAAGATCGGCATTAAACCCAAAAAAAGTCTGGCGTACACACTGCGCCATACGCCTTAGCGACTTCTTGCGTTTCATCCAGCACATAAGGAAAAGGAAAATGAAACAATTTAGCTTCTTCCATCATGCGCTCGTAAGAGTCTTCAGGATAGTTTTCGGTATCATTACTTTGAATCGCAATAGTGTTGATACCGTACTTCAACAGCTCGCGACAATCATCAACCAAGCGCGTTTTGATTGCTTTCACATAAGGGCAGTGGTTACAGATAAACATGACTAACAATCCATTTTCACCTGCGCTATTTGCCAGCGTGTATCGCTTACCGTCTACACCTAATAAATTAAAATCCACTGCAGGCTGTCCAAAATTACATACGGGGGGATTTAAGCTGACCATCTTATTCTCCTTATTTCGCTATACTTATTACTGTGACAACGTTAATGTTTATATTATCACTTTTGTTTTACATCTTGTTTTACTTTTGGAGTCGCCCGCTTTATGGCTAATTTGCGCTTTTATACCAACTCGCCTTTGGTACTCAATGAAACCGTTCAACTTTCAGAAAGTGCTGCAGTCCACGCAACACGCGCACTACGCCTCACTGAAGGGGATCATGCGATTTTGTTTAACGGTGACGGACATAATTACGACTGCACTCTGACCACCGTGAAAAAAAATAGCGTAACGGCCATCATTACGCATGCAAGTGAAGTGCATAACGAATCCCCACTTAACATCACGTTATTACAGGCGATTTCCAGCGGAGATAGAATGGATTTCACCATTCAAAAAGCAGTAGAGCTTGGCGTAAAAAATATTCAACCCATCACCAGCAAGCGTAGCGTGGTGAAACTCTCTGCCGAGCGCGCAGAAAAACGCACCGAACATTGGCAAAACATTGCCATTTCGGCATGTGAGCAATCTGGGCGCGCGTATGTGCCTAAGGTGTTGACGCCTATATCACTCGAAAACTGGTTTAGCCAAAATCCCAGCGTCGGCACTACACGCATCCTACTTAATCCGATAGGCGCAAAGCGTTTAACTGAGATTCAAAAGCCAACGGGTGAGATACAGTTACTGATTGGTGCAGAGGGAGGCCTGAGTCAAGAGGAAATCGACCTTGCAACCTCACATCAGTTTCAATCCATCGTACTTGGCCCCCGCATCTTACGCACAGAAACTGCGGCTTTAACGGCTATTGCTGCCATGCAATTAGTATGGGGTGACTTCTAGCAAGCCATCAATATTGATAATACAATTGCTTGCAACCGTTAGCGGCTGCATATTACGTTGGCTTTTACCTCACCAATGCTATAAGGCACCACAGCAGACCAAGCGATTTCTGCTTCTGGTAAGAGATAAGTGGCCAAGATGCTGCCTTTTGCCATATTCTCAGCATAATATTTAATGGAGAGTGCTTTGAACTGCTTGTTTTTACAATCGTGCACCTCTCGCCATTCAGATGACATTTCACCTTTTGGCTGCTGCACATAATAGTCATTTAAGGTTGAAACTGTGATTAAATTTTCGTTTTTCTGTAGCGTCTCGAAATCAATCAACATATTGCCGTCATCATTTGTTTGAATCATTGTCCACTCAGCAAAGGCTTTGCCTGAAATAAGGACCAACACTAAAATCATCAAAAATTTGTTCATTGTTTACCTTCAGCATGATGTAGATTGTAATTTTGCCACTAGAGTTTATCGGATAAATACTCTTCACTGCACCATCATTTATTAATTTGCATCAGACTGACAGCAAGTAACACTTAAAGCTCAATTAAGCGACACAACATAACTTAAGGCTCAATATGCTAGAAAACCCCTCCCCATGGATAATCAAGTATGCACCACAGATTAAAAGCAAGGGGCATATACTAGATCTGGCCTGTGGCAATGGACGTCATGCCATCTGGCTGGCAGGGCAAGGTTACATGGTTGATGCAATTGACCGTGACCCAATCGCAACTTCACGCATGAAAGATGTCGAGAATATCAACGTTTTGATTCTTGACCTTGAAACTAGCGAACTTCCAAAATTCAACCACAGTTACGATGGAATTATCGTTAGTCGCTACCTGCATAGGCCTTTGCTTACCAAACTTGCGGATATACTTAACCCTAGCGGTGTACTCATTTACGAAACATTCATGATCGGCAATGAACGCCACGGCAAACCGAGCAACCCCGACTTTCTTTTATTGCCTGATGAGTTACTGAACATTTACACACCTCTGCTAAGCATTATTGGTTTTGAACAAGGAGACGAGCAGGAACCAAGGCCAGCAGTGATGCAACGCATTTGCGCTAAAAAGCATACTTAATCATATCGACATGTAATCGACTCACACATCAAAGATGCGCGAATGAC
>Ga0160184_109808_pt1 | contig 10162 bp, 10 predicted proteins | sample met14sa_2_FD_114924 | JGI IMG/M metagenome (GOLD analysis project Ga0160184, IMG submission 114924) | Synthetic bacterial communities of pure cultures from sediment of Lake Washington, USA, under high oxygen condition - MT... | ecosystem: Engineered > Modeled > Simulated communities (microbial......
GTCGATTTGGGTGCTTCCGTCCTCTGTTGATAATGTTACGTTCTTAAACAACGTATAGATTTTATTGTCCAGAAAGAACTTTGCTGCCAAGTTAACCTGAAACTCGCCAAACATACCTTTCATGAAAGGCGATTTCAGAAAAGCAATGAGTAAAAGCAGTGGAATCACCCACCAGTAGGCGCTTATTATTTGGCTGAACATTTGATTAACGATTGATGATGCGTTCATATAAAGAAACCCTTAGATTGATTTGGGGGCATCGGTTAAAAAGCTAATCATCGTTAATTCGCTCAAAAACAAACACCCAAGATAGGTGGCCAGTAGGATGTGGTGACGCTGGAACCGCATCGTTCGCGATTGGTGCGCTTCACTGCGTTCAGCACATCCTACGGCCCTGCAAATTACGCCTTACCGCGTTAAAGTCAGATCATGCAGAGATTTATAATTGTTTATTTGCAGTTTGCGAATCATGCTGTGTTATTTTTACCGACTGATATAGTGGCTAAATCATAACATAGCCTAAAGTTCATCCGTGTGAATGGCTGAGGAACCAAATCTAACATGCCAATATTTTTAGCCATGTCGGACTAGCGTAGAATAATTTAGCGTATATGTCGGGTTACGCTACGCTAACCCGACCTACATCTATCTATTTTGAAAAATTTCGTGCTTTTTGTGTTTTTCGTGGACACAATGATTTTTTTAGTTCAAGAAAGCCCCAAAACATCCTGCATATCGTACAAACCGCTGTCCTTATCGGCCAGCCAAACCGCCGCCCTAATCGCGCCATTGGCAAAGGTCATGCGGCTAGTGGCTTTGTGGGTGATTTCCACCCGCTCGCCGTCATCGGCAAACATGACGGTGTGCTCGCCGACTATGTCCCCGGCGCGGATGGTTGAAAAACCGATGGTTTTTCTGTCGCGTTCGCCGGTATTGCCTTCTCTGCCGTAAATCGCGCAGTCTTTTAAATCCCGGCCTAACGCATCGGCTATCACTTCGCCCATGCGCAATGCGGTACCGGATGGCGCATCGACTTTATGCCGGTGATGGGCTTCGATCACTTCAATATCGGTGTAATCGCCCATGACTTTAGCGGTCATCTCCAGCAATTTAAGCGACAGGTTGACGCCGACGCTCATGTTGGGAGCCATCACGATCGCCACGTCTTTCGCCGCCTCAGAAATAAGGGCTTTTTGCGCATCGCTGTAACCGGTGGTGCCGATGACCAGCTTTTTTCCGGCCTGCCGACAGGTCTCGATAAAGGCCATTGAGGCATCGGGGCGGGTAAAATCGATCAATACGTCGAATTGATCGACAACGGACGCCAAGTCATCGACAACTTTAACGCCGACCACGCTGATACCGGCCAATTCACCCGCGTCGCGGCCTATGGCGAGACTCTCGGGACGGGAGACGGCAACGGCCAATTCGGCCTTTTTATCCAGCGCCGCCGCTTTAATCAAGCAAAGGCCCATGCGACCCGACGCACCTACTACAGCAATACGCATCATGACTTATCCTGTTAGTTTATCGAAAAAGCTTTTTACGCCGTCAGTCCATGAAGACTCTTGCGGACTGTGATGTTTACCGCCGCCGGATAAGGATTCGCTGAGCTGCTCAACCAAGGCTTTTTGTTCTTTGGTCAGATGTACCGGTGTTTCAACCTGTACTTTGCACAGTAAATCGCCAACCGGGCCGCCTCTGACCGGCTTGACGCCTTTGCCGCGCAGCCTGAATAATTTCCCGGTTTGCGTTTCGGCAGGGATTTTCAACAGCACTTTGCCGTTCAAGGTCGGCACTTCCAACTCGCCGCCCAAGCAGGCGGTAGGAAAGCTGATCGGCACTTCGCAATATAAATTCGCGCCGTCACGGGTAAAAATCTGATGATCTTTTACCTGAACCTGAACGTAAAGATCGCCTGCCGGGCCGCCGAACTCTCCGGCTTCGCCTTCTCCAGCCAGACGTATGCGATCGCCGGTATCGACACCCGCCGGGATTTTTGCGGACAGGGTTTTATTTTCCTGGACTCGCCCCTGACCGTAACACGCACCGCAAGGGTCTTTGATCTGTTTGCCGGTACCGCGGCAGGTTGGACAGGTTTGTTGAACCGAAAAGAATCCCTGTTGCATCCTGACTTGGCCGTGGCCGTGACACGTTGAACAGATAACGGGACTTGAACCTTTTTTGGCACCGGAACCGCTACACTCGCCGCAGGCGACCAGCACCGGCACGCGGATTTTGGCATCGGTGCCGAATACGGCTTCTTCAAGCGTTAATTCCAGGTTGTAACGCAGGTCCGAGCCGCGCTGAACGTTGCTTCGCTGTTGTTGTCTTCCTCCGCCGAAAATATCGCCGAAAATATCGCTGAAACTTTCACCGCCGCCGAAGCCGCTGGAACGTCCGCCGCCCATCGAAGGATCAATTCCGGCATGGCCGAACTGGTCGTAAGCGGAACGCTTTTTAGGATCTGATAAAACTTCGTAAGCTTCTTTAATCTGCTTAAACTTGGCCTCAGCTTCCACCGGATTGTCTTTATTCCTATCCGGATGATGCTTCATCGCCTTGCTGCGATAGCTTTTCTTAATTTCTGCATCACTGGCGTTTCTGTCTACACCGAGAAGCTTGTAAAAATCTTCTTTTGCCATGGTTCAATAGTCTATTGTTGGATTTTGGTGATTATCATCTGATTTTGTCCGAGATACTCGTAAAGAGGATAAGAGACAGGTTACTAAACCGCAAAAAGAACACGAAGGGACACGAAGTTTTTTTCTTCGCGAGCTTCGTGTTCTTCGTGGTTTTATGCCTTAAGTTAATGCATAGGGGGTAAGCTACCCCCGACCTACATTTTACTTCTTATCGTCATCTTTAACTTCTTCAAACTCGGCATCGACAACACCGTCATCCGCCGCATGATGCTCTGAAGAAGCATGAGCGCCGGACGCTTCATCTTCAGACGCCGATTTTTGTGCATAAACGCGTTCGGCCAGCTTACCGGACAACTCGGTTAAGTCATTCGTTTTGGCTTCAATTTCCGTTTTATCATCACCTTTAACCGCCGCTTTCAGTGCTTCAATCGCATGTTCGATGCTGGTTTTTTCCTCGGCGCCGACTTGATCGCCCAGTTCTTTCAGTGATTTTTCAGTCGCGTGAATCATGCCGTCCGCATGGTTGCGGGCGTGAACCAATTCTGTCAGTTTACGGTCTTCATCAGCATGTGCTTCGGCATCTTTAATCATGCGTTCAACTTCATCATCCGATAAACCGCTGGAGGCTTTGATAACAATCGATTGTTTTTTTGCCGGTCGCCTTGTCTTTGGCCGACACGTTCAATATACCGTTGGCATCAATGTCGAACGCAACTTCAATTTGCGGAATGCCGCGCGGTGCTGGTGGAATATCGGCCAGATCAAAACGTCCCAGCGATTTATTCGCCGCCGCTTTTTCGCGCTCGCCTTGCAGTACATGAACGGTCACTGCGGTTTGATTGTCGTCCGCCGTAGAGAACACTTGCGATGCATTGGTCGGGATCGTGGTATTTTTCTCGATCAGTTTGGTCATGATACCGCCCATTGTCTCGATACCCAGCGATAACGGGATAACATCCAGCAACAACACGTCTTTAACGTCGCCCGCCAAAACACCCGCCTGGATCGCCGCGCCTAAAGCGACCGCTTCATCGGGGTTAACGTCTTTACGCGGTTCTTTGCCGAAAATGGCTTTTACCATTTCCTGCACTTTCGGCATACGGGTTTGACCGCCTACCAAAATCACGTCATTGATATCCGATGCCTTTAACTTCGCGTCTTTCAGCGCCATTTCGCAAGGGCCTTTAGTGCGGTTAATCAGCTCTTCAACCAGCGATTCCAATTTGGCGCGGGTCAATTTAACATTTAAATGCTTGGGACCTGAGGCATCTGCGGTAATGTAAGGCAGATTGACATCGGTTTGCTGACTTGAAGACAATTCGATCTTGGCTTTTTCCGCCGCTTCTTTCAAACGTTGCAAGGCCAACGGATCGTTATGAACGTCAACGCCGCTTTCTTTTTTGAATTCTGAGGCCAAAAACTCAATGATTCTTGAGTCGAAGTCTTCGCCGCCCAGGAAGGTATCGCCGTTGGTCGATAACACTTCGAACTGATGCTCGCCTTCTATTTCGGCAATTTCAATGATCGAAATATCGAAGGTACCGCCACCCAGGTCATAGACTGCAATTTTGGTGTCGCCTTTAGGCTTATCCATGCCGAAAGCCAATGCAGACGCAGTCGGCTCATTGATAATACGTTTAACTTCAAGTCCGGCAATACGACCGGCGTCTTTGGTCGCTTGGCGTTGCGAGTCGTTAAAGTAAGCCGGTACGGTAATGACCGCTTCGGTGACTTCTTCGCCCAAATAGGCTTCGGCGTCTTTTTTCAATTTCATCAAAATACGCGCTGAAATCTCGGGAGCCGCCATTTTTTTGCCGTGAACTTCAACCCAGGCATCGCCGTTTTCAGCTTCGACGATTTTATAAGGCACCATTTTGATGTCTTTTTGTACGACATCGTCTTTAAAACGACGACCGATCAAACGTTTGATCGCAAATACGGTGTTTTTTGGATTGGTAACGGCTTGGCGTTTTGCCGACTGTCCAACCAACACTTCATCGTCGCTGGTAAAAGCGATAATGGAAGGCGTAGTGCGCGCACCTTCGCTGTTTTCAATCACTCTTGCGACGCCGTTTTCCAATACCGCAACGCACGAGTTTGTGGTTCCTAAATCTATGCCGATTATTTTAGCCATTGAATTCTCCAGACCTGAATTTATTTAAAAAAGTAAAAGTTGTTACAAATATGAGGCTGCTTTGTTTAATTTCAAGCCTGTTCATCGATGCTAGGAGTATCTGTCGGCTTTTTTTCGGCTGCTTTGGCAACCAAAACCATGGCGGGACGGAGTAAGCGTCCGTTCAACATATAACCTTTTTGGAAAACGTTAACCACCGTATTCGGCTCTACGCCGTCTACGGCCTGCATGGCCATGGCCTGATGCAGTTCGGCATTAAACGGCTGATTGATGGGATCAATCGCTTCAATTTTAAATTTTGCAAATGCTGATTCGAATTGCTTAATCGTTAATTCGCTGCCTTCGCGAAATTTTTTCACTTCTTCGCTATCGCCTGTTGCAGCCTGCAAGCCTAACACCAGGCTGTCCAATACCGACAATAGCTCCTTGGCGAAACCTGTCAGGGCAAATTTGTGCGCATCTTCCAGATCCTTTTGGGTTCTTCTTTTCAGGTTTTCCATTTCCGCCTGTGCGCGAACCGCTTTGTCCCAGTTCTCCTGAGCTTTTTGCTCAGCTTGGGCCAAGGCCTGCTGTAACTCCTCAATCGTGAGCTCGTGCTCGGCTAACTCGGTATGCGGCTGTTCACTGGCCGTTCCGTTTTCAGCTTTAACCTGAGATTCAGGCGCTTCCTGATCAGTACTCATTATTTATAGCTCCTTAATATTTAAAATTAATGTGAATCGGCACCCAATACAATAGAACGCCGATGCCAAAAGTAGGCGTTCCATTTTTCAAAACTGCTGAATAGTTGCGTTATTTTATAGTGGGGTCGTTGATTTTGGATTCAAGGCGGCGCCCAACAATTTTGCCGTAACGTCGACAAAAGGAATGATTTTCTCATAGGCCATGCGCGTCGGCCCGATGACGCCCAATACCCCGACCACTTCGTCGCTAACCGAGTACGATGAGGTCACCAGGCTGCAATGATCGAAAGCCCGGTAACCGGATTCTTCGCCGATGAATATCTGCACGCCGTCGGCTTTCATGCATTGATCCAGCAAATGAATAACGCCCTGCTTTTGGCTGAACGCTTCAAACAGGTTTTTTAGCCGCTCCATATCCGACAACTCGGAAAAACCCATTAAATTGGTTTCTCCGGTCAGTACGTAATCATCTTTTTTATTGTCCTGATCGAACGCCAGTTGCGCCATTTTTACCGCATCCAGCATGCCTTGGTTCATGCCGGGCTTTCCTGCCCAACACCCTTCGGGTAAATGCAAATCTGTTCCGGACAGATTTGTCATGTCAGGCTTTCCTGCCCGGCACCCTTCGGGTAAATGCAAATCTGTTCCAGACAGATTTGTCATGCGTTCCTGGTCTTCCTGCAATTCTTTTAAAACGGCTTTACGCACCGCATCAAGACTGCGGCCGGAATAAATTGAATTCAAGTAATTGGCCGCCTGCTGCAACTCGGCGGGGCTGAATATTTTGGAGGTATGGATGATTTTGTTATGAACTTCCTGCTCATTGGTAACAAAAATGACCAATACGCGGGTGTGCGATAAGGACAGAAATTCGATATGCCGTAAACAGACCAGCTCTCTTTTGGGCAAGGTTACTACCCCGGCCATTTGCGTTAATTCCGACAGCAGGCGCGATGCAGCGCCGATCATATCGCTGCTGCCCTCGTTCAACGACAAGCCTTGATGTAGCCGGGTTAAGTCTTTCGACTCCATCGGCTTAACCGTCAACAAGGTATCGACAAACAAGCGATAGCCGCTAACCGTAGGCACCCGTCCTGCCGAAGTATGCGGTGAATGTACCAGCCCCAGGTCTTCCAGGTCGGCCATGACATTGCGAATAGTTGCCGGACTTAAATTTAAATCCGAATCTTTTGATAAAGCCCGCGAACCCACCGGCTGACCATCACTGATATAACGCTCGACCAGCGTTTTCAATAGCTGCAACGACCGCTCATTTAAAAACTGCGTATTACCCACACCAACCTCTGCAACCAAATTTAGCACTCCATTAAGACGAGTGCCAGCGAGGCAAAGTATCAGCTCATCGGGCTATTGTCAACAAACCTAAAAGCTCAGGTAATGTTTATTCTTCCTTATATATGTAAGCCTTATCCTTGCAAAAACTTACTGCCGTCTTTTCCAGACGGTTTTATTTTTTACCTCATCGAAACAACCGTCGCTATGATTCCAACAAAGCCTTCCAGGGCGTAAGTAGTCTATTGAACGACCTGTTAAACATTTTGTTTCAAGTACTCCCCTACAAAATCAATTGATGAGACGATGCCTTTTATTATTTTATTTTCTGTTATGACTATGTGGTTGATTTTATGCTTTAACATTAACTTGGCCGTTTCGCTGGCCGATGTATCCGGGCTTACTTCAATAACCTTATGCGTACACAACTCCCATGCCCGCTCGGTTTTTGGATTTTTTCCCCTTTCATGGAAATGTACAATATCCGGATAACTGATTACACCGAAACAACTCTGATCCGAACCGATAACCAACGCACACGTTGATTTGTGCGAATCCATTATCTTTTCAACCTGGTCGATAGTATCGTTAATATCTACGGTCGTAATGTGTTTATTCATTAGCAATGATATTGGTTTATCCATAGCATTAACGCCTAACGTAAAATCAGGAGAAAGTGGGCATTGACCTTGCCAAACCGTTTTATCCGCCACGCTCTTGTTGAGCGCAATATCTACTAAGTAAAAATAGGCGCCAAAAGAGGCGTTTTTTTTGACTGCACTTCCTAGTGCATACAGCCTTGTCTAAAGCCTGGACTGATTACACCAGCCTATGCTTTAGCCCATGAACAACACGAATACAACCAGCTGTAAAAACACCAACCCCCAGAAATAAAGCCCGAAAAACACGGCCTTGACTGGTATCGGTTGCTGAGAAGAATTGCGTCTGACAATAACGATACCGCCCAGAGTCGCCATCAGCGCAATGGCGACTCCGGTCAACGCAATGTTCATCGTTAGTCTCTTACCGGTGGCGGCGCCAGCACGACTCTTGAACCATTGCTTTCCGCAGAGCTGACAACGCCAGCCGCCTCCATATCTTCAATCATCGTTGCGGCACGGTTGTAGCCGACCTTAAAGCGTCTTTGTACGCTGGATATTGAGGCCTTACGGGTTTCAGTGACAAATTGCACGGCTTCGTCGTACAAGGCATCCGTTTCGGAATCGCCATTACCACCACCGCCACTCATGCTGTAGCCATCACCGGAATCGGAAAGCTCACGGGTAATGTCTTCAAGATAATTCGGCGGCGCGGTTTGTTTTAAAAATTCAACCACGCGATGCACTTCATGGTCGTCGACAAAAGCGCCGTGAGCACGAATGGGAATACTGGTGCCTGAAGGCAAAAACAGCATATCGCCGTTGCCTAACAAAGTTTCCGCGCCGCCTTGATCAAGAATAGTGCGCGAGTCGATGCGTGATGACACCTGAAATGAAATCCGGGTAGGCACGTTGGCTTTAATCAGGCCGGTCAATACGTCAACCGATGGGCGTTGCGTGGCCAGAATCAAATGGATGCCGGCCGCACGGGCTTTTTGCGCCAGCCGGGCGATCAGTTCTTCAACTTTTTTACCGACGATCATCATCATGTCGGCTAATTCGTCGATGACGATAACGATGCTGGGCAGGGTGCTTAAGGTGGGATACTCTTCGCCTTCTTCCAGCGGATTGATCATTTGAAACATCGGGTCCCTGATGGTCTCGCCTCTTGCGGTCGCGTCTTCTATCAACTGGTTAAATCCGGCAAGATTTCTGACGCCCATTTTGGACATTAACTTGTAACGTCTTTCCATTTCGGCAACCGCCCAGCGTAACGCGTTGCTGGCTTCCTTCATATCAGTTACGACGGGGGTCAATAAATGTGGAATGCCTTCATAAACCGATAACTCCAGCATCTTCGGGTCGATCATGATCAAGCGCACCTGTTCCGGCGTCGCTTTATAAAGCAGACTGAGAATCATGGTGTTGATGGCGACCGATTTACCGGAACCTGTGGTACCTGCGACCAGCGCATGGGGCATTTTGCCCAGATCGGCAACCATCGGCGTACCGGAAATATCCTTGCCCATCGCCAGGGTCAGCATGGATTTGGATTTTTCAAACGGCGCAGAGATCAATAACTCGCGCAAAGTCACCATTTCCCGTTCCCGGTTGGGAATTTCAAGGCCGACTACCGATTTGCCGGGGATGATTTCGACGATACGCACACTGGTCACCGATAAGGCTCTGGCCAAATCTTTGGATAGGGTGCTGATGCGGCTGACTTTAACGCCAGCCGCAGGTTGCAATTCAAAACGGGTGATAACGGGGCCAGGGTGAAAGCCGACAACAGTGACAGCAACATTAAAATCGGCCAGAATTTCTTCCACCAAGCGCGACATGTCTTCCAATTCGCTTTGCGAATAACCGATTACGCGGGTATCGCGGTGATCCAGCAACTCCAGGGAAGGCAACACGCCTTTGCTGGCGTCATATTTAATGACCGGCTGTTTTTTGGGTGGAAGCGTGTTTTTTTGCTATTTTTTCTACAGGCTTTTCGATAGCTGGTGTGACCTTAGCGCTGATTTTTCTCTTAAGTTCCGATTTTCCTGGGTTGTTAACCAGCGCCTGGACGCGATTAACCGAACGTTCCTGCAACAAGCCCAGGACGCTGCTACAAAAAATCCGGCATATAAATACGGTATATTTACCGATAACATCTATCAGCGCGACCCATGACAGCCCGGTAACCAAGGTAACCCCGGCCAATAAAATCACCAATAAGAATAGCGTCGCTCCCGAATTACCGAATACTACCAGCAACGCATTGCCGGTTTCCTGGCCTAAAATGCCGCCGGTGTTGCTGGGCAGTTCGATCCCTATTCTTAATAGATACAAGTTCAATAATGCCGCGCCTGAAATAATGGTCGCTATAGACCCTACCCATTGCAGCGCGATAATCATTTTTTCTCGGCCTTGTCTGCCCTGTGTGTAGACTAGATAACCTTGCCAAAAGATAATGACCGGAAACAGGTAAGCGACCAAACCGAAACAGCTGAGCATGAAATCAGCAATCCACGCCCCAAAGACGCCGCAAGCGTTAGAGACTGTCTGCACTGATCCGCTGTGCGTCCAGCCCGCATCCTCGTTACTAAAAGTGATCAGCGAAATTAAAAAGAATAATGCGCCTGCAATAAAGCCTAATAAAGCAACTTCACGCAAACCGCGAAAGGTTTTTTCTTCCATTACAGCAGCCATATTTAACAACTCGTCACATAAATTACCAATAAAACATAATTATAGATCAATAATGAGATGTTTTACATTAGTAATGTCCGCAATAAACGCCGGTTGGCATTTCCGTCATTA
>Ga0160184_102398_pt1 | contig 10113 bp, 9 predicted proteins | sample met14sa_2_FD_114924 | JGI IMG/M metagenome (GOLD analysis project Ga0160184, IMG submission 114924) | Synthetic bacterial communities of pure cultures from sediment of Lake Washington, USA, under high oxygen condition - MT... | ecosystem: Engineered > Modeled > Simulated communities (microbial......
AGCTTGGGTACAGCAACATTCCATTTCATCCAAACCGGCGGCGCGGATGCCAAGGGTCAAGTGTATCTGGAAATCGAACTGGCCGACGCTATCATCAGCGGCTACAGCCAATCCAGCGGCGGTGACCGCCCTCACGAGAGCATATCCATCAACTTCAACGAAGTTAAAATGAAGTACAACACTTTCGGCGAAGGCGAAGCACCAGCCGCCGGCGCATTCAAAGGTTGGAACTTGATGAAAAACGAAACCGTGTAATCGCCGACCCCGGTGGAACCAACACCACTGGGGTTATTTTTGCACTCATCGGAGAATCGTATGCAGGACGTTTCACGTCTTATCGCCGAAGGCGAGCTGGATGCGGCATTGCAGCAAACCCAGCAGTACATCAGGCAAAATCCGGCCGATCCTAAATCGCGGATCCTGCTGTTTCAGCTGTATTGCGTGCAGGGCCTGTGGGATAAGGCGCTAAATCAACTTAATGTGTTGCGCGACTTGGATGCCTCCACCTTGTTGATGGTTAGTACCTACGAACAAGTTTTACTCTGTGAAGCCTTACGTAAGGACGTGTTTGCCGCACGCAAAACGCCGCTGATTTTTGGCGAGCCGCCAGCATGGCTGGCTTTACTGTTAGAAGCGCTAATACGGGAAAACAGCGGCGATTTTCAGCAGGCCGTGGCATTACGAACTGAGGCCTTACAGCAGGCGCCGGCTACCGCTGGAGCGTTGGACGGTACACCGTTTGAATGGTTAGCAGACGCTGATAGCCGTTTGGGACCGGTGTTGGAGGCTGTCGTCAATGGTCGCTACTACTGGGTGCCGTTTATGCAGATCAGCAAGATACAGCTGGAAAAACCCACCGATTTACGCGATTTGGTATGGATACCGGCGCAATTTACCTGGATCAATGGTGGCGAAGCCAGCGGCTTGATACCTTGCCGTTATCCGGGTTCGGAAGCCGACTCGGACGCTCGCATCCGCCTGTCCCGTTTAACCGAATGGAATGAAGTCGCAGACGGTTTAATGCATGGCAAGGGACAGCGCCTATTGGCTACCGACGTCGACGATTACGCGCTGTTAGATGTCCGTACTATTGAATTCAATGCGCCGGCAGGGCTGGAATAATGGCCGATTTACTGCACGCGGAACGTCTCCAACCGTCCTTGCTGGATCGGTTGACCGACGAAGCTCCCGACAAACGCGCGGAAACCCGCGAGCAACGTGTCATGTCTCTGCGCCAGTTGCGGCAAAGCGTATTGCGCGATTTAAGCTGGCTTCTGAATACCGCAGCGTTCGAGAGCATGGTCAATTTGACCGACTATCCGTTTGTGGCTCGTTCCGTATTGAATTACGGGACACCGGTCTTGTCCGGCGTATCGCTGACCGGGATTGACGTTAAAAAGATCGAACGTAAAGTCCGGCAGGCAATTAACGATTTCGAGCCGAGAATCTTGGCGGACTCGCTGTCGGTAGAATTGGCAAAAGCCGATGATCAAATGAATCACAAGGCGTTGTCGTTTCGTATCGAAGGCGATTTGTGGGCGCAGCCGCTGCCGATACATTTATACATTCGCAGCGACCTGGATCTGGAAACCGGCGAAATCAGCGTCAAGGAACTGGACGGTTAACCATGGATCCCCGGCTGCTTAAATACTATAACCGCGAGTTGCAATACGTCCGTGAAGTAGGCGCGGAGTTTGCCGCAGAGTTTCCGAAAATAGCCAATCGCTTGGGCTTGGATACTTTCGAATGTTCCGACCCGTATGTAGAGCGCTTATTCGAAGGCTTCGCTTTTATGGCGGCTCGGGTGCAACTGAAAGTCGACTCCGAGTTTCCCAACTTTACCCAGCAATTATTGCAGATTATCTATCCGCACTATTTGTCGGCTACGCCATCAATGACGGTGGTGGAGATGAAACCCGATTTTGCCGAAGCGGCTCTGGCAGACGGGATCACGATAGCCAAGGATACGGTGTTGCGCAGCCAGATCGCCAGAGGCGAACAAACGGCCTGCGAGTACCGTACTGCGCAAGACTTGCAACTGTTACCGTTGCAGATAGGCCAAATTGAATATCTACCGAGTCTGGCTGCCGTGTCCAGTCGCGGCTTGACGGCCAAACATTTTCGCGGACCGGTCAAAGCGGCCTTACGTATCGTCTTGAATAGTGTGGGCGGTTTAAAGTTCAACGAAATTGCCCTGGACCGGCTGCCGTTGTTTCTGCGCGGTGTCGGCAATATCCCGTATCGCTTGTACGAACAACTGTTGGCAAATGTAAGCGGCATTGTCGGCAGTTTCCATAACGGGGTCTCGACGGAAATTCGCACGCTGTCTGCTGGGGGGGTACGCGGTCTGGGGTTCGAACCGGACGAGGCTTTACTCAGACAGACGCCGCGCTCGTTCGACGGTTATCGAATATTGCAGGAATATTTCGCCTTCCCGGACCGTTACCTGTTTGTCGAACTCGGTGGACTGGGAGAGCTAGCAAGTAACTGTGACAGTGAACAGATTGAGTTGTTCGTGCTGTTCGACCGCAGCGAACCGCAACTGATTAATGTGTTGGATCAGAACAATTTGGCCTTGTTCTGCGTGCCGGCTATCAATTTGTTCCCTAAACGTGCCGACCGGATCCATATCGACCAGCGGCAGTCTGAATATCACATCGTGGTGGATCGCAGTAGGCCAATGGATTATGAAGTGCATAGCGTCAATGAAGCCACCGGTTTCGGTGCCGATCAGGAGAGCGAACAGGCCTTTCTGCCTTTTTACGGCTCTAAAGCGTCCTACCAGCACGCCGGGGAAACTGCGTTTTTCAGCTTACGGCGAGTGAATCGCGTGCTGTCGTCAAATCAACGTCGCAAGGGAGTGCGTTCCAGTTATATCGGCAGCGAAGTTTTTGTGTCCTTGGTCGATGCGGCCCAGGCGCCGTATTCCGGCAAGTTGGCGCAATTGGGGCTGGATACCTTATGTACCAATCGTGATTTGCCGCTGGTGATGCCGGTAGGCCAAGGTGATACCGATTTTACCTTGCAAGTTAGTGCGCCGGTGAAATCGGTGCGTTGTATCGCCGGCCCGACCCGGCCGCTGCCGGCTGCGTATGAGGCCGATACCGTGTGGCGCCTGATCAATCATTTGTCGCTGAACTATCTGTCGCTGCTGGATACCGATGCCAAGAGCGGTGCGGCGGCATTGCGTGAATTGTTGGGCCTGTATGCCGACCAGCGCGAACCGGCCATCAAGAAACAGGTTGAGGGCGTGCTTTCCGTGGCTTCAAAAAATGTGGTCAGACGCATCGATGCAAAGGGGCCGATGGTGTTTGGGCGCGGCTTGGAAATTACCGTCATGCTGGACGAGTCGGCGTTTGAAGGTGGCGGCTATTTTCTGCTGGCAACGGTATTGGAGCGGTTTTTCGCTCGGTATGTATCGATCAATTCTTTCGTAGAAACCGTAATACGCACTACTGATCGTGGTGAAGTGGCCCGTTGGCCTGCGAGGATGGGATGTCGGCACACGATTTAATCGGTGAATTGACGAAGGATGCGTCGCGCTTCGATTTTTTCGAGGCGGTGCGGTTAATCGAATGCCTGAATAGCGATAAGCCGCGTTTCGGTACCAGTGTAAAAGCGGCCGACGATGCGGTGCGTTTTTCCCAGGAGCCGGAACTGGAATTTCCTGCTACCGCTGTCGATTACTATTCGCCGGGCGGGACGGGGCTGGGTAAACCGAGATTGGCGGTGAATTTTATGGGTTTGTTCGGTCCCAACGGCCCGCTGCCGCTGCATTTGACCGAGTATGCCCGAGAGCGGCAGCGCCACCATCACGATCCGACCTTTGCTCGTTTTGCCGATGTTTTTCATCATCGCATGATTAGTTTGTTTTACCGGGCCTGGGCCAATGCCCGCCCGGAAGTGCATTACGACCGGCCGGATACAGACCGCTTTGGTTTTTACGTGGGAGCCATGCTGGGTATTTCCGGGGCGCCGTTTCAGAACCGGGACGCACTGACCGACCGAGGCAAATTGTTTTATGCCGGGCATTTTGCCGCGCAGACCAAACATCCAGGGGGTTTACAGGCCATTGTCTCGGATATTTTTAAAGTGCCGGTCCGCGTCGCCGAATTTGTTGGCGAATGGATGGACATTCAACCCCGTGAGCAAACTCGTTTGGGCTGGAGCAAAGACACCTGTTCTCTGGGGAGCTCTGTTGTGATCGGCGCTAGCGTTTGGGGTTGCCAACATAAGTTTCGTGTCGTTATCGGGCCGTTGCGCCGTAGCCTATATTTGGCCTTGCTGCCGGGCGGGGCGTTATTGCCCAAGTTGGTGGCCATCGTCCGCAATTATGTCGGCGACGAAATGGTCTGGGACGCACAATTGATTTTGGAAAAAGCCGAAGTACCGGAAGAGCTGGCCTTAGGAAAACCCGAAACGACCGGCGCGAATAGTATGAACGGCGATGCGCAATTGGGTTGGAGTACTTGGTTGGGACCGCGCCGCGGTGCAGGCGATGCCGATGATTTAACGCTTAATCCGTTTATACAGGCTGATGCTGCCTGCTGAACCACACTTAAACTTTAGCGAGGAATAAACACCATGGCGGAAATTAGCCGAGTCAAGTTGTTTGGGAAATTGAACAAGGTTTGTTACAAAGCCGTCGAGGGTGCGACGGTGTTTTGCAAACTAAGAGGCAACCCCTATGTCGAGTTGGTGCATTGGTTAAGCCAACTGCTACAACTGCAAGACTCCGATTTGCACCGCTTGGTGAAGCATTACGGTTTGGATGCCTCGGTGATTGCCAAGGACGTGACTAACGCGCTGGACCGCTTGCCGCGCGGTTCTACGGCTATTTCCGATTTTTCGCCGCATATCGAGGATAGTGTCGAACGCGGCTGGGTCTTCGGCACATTGTTGTTCGGTGAGTCTCAGGTGCGCAGCGGCCATTTATTGGTCGGTATGTTGAAAACCAAATCCTTGCGCAACGAGTTGCTGGGAATTTCCAAAGAGTTCGAAAAACTCAAACCGGATACGGTTTCCGACGAGTTGCCGAAGATTGTGTCCGGTTCACCGGAAGACGGATTGGTTGCCAATGATGGTTCGCTGGTTGGCGCTACGCCCGGCGAAGCCAGCGGTGCGATTGCACCGGCAGCGATGGGCAAGCAGGAGGCGCTGAAACAATTTACCGTTGACCTGACCGAGCAGGCGCGTAACGGCAAAATAGATCCTATCGTGGGCCGTGAGGAAGAGATTCGGCAGGTCATCGATATTCTGATGCGCCGCCGGCAGAACAATCCGATTCTGACCGGCGAGGCCGGTGTCGGCAAAACGGCGGTAGTTGAGGGTTTTGCTTTGAAAATTGTCGCCGGCGACGTGCCCCCTTCATTACGCGATGTGAGCTTGCGGACCTTGGATGTTGGCTTGTTACAGGCCGGTGCCAGTATGAAAGGCGAATTCGAAAACCGCCTGCGGCAAGTCATCGAAGAAGTGCAAGCCTCGCCAAAACCCATCATTCTGTTTATCGACGAAGCCCATACCTTGGTCGGCGCCGGTGGTGCAGCCGGCACCGGCGACGCCGCCAACTTGTTAAAACCGGCGCTGGCGCGTGGGCAATTGCGTACCGTGGCAGCCACTACCTGGGCGGAATACAAAAAACATATCGAAAAAGACCCGGCTTTGACCCGACGTTTTCAGGTCGTGCAAGTGTTGGAGCCTAGTGAAGCCAAAGCGATCAGCATGATGCGCGGCGTGGTCTCGGTGCAGGAAAAACATCACCAGGTGTTGATTCTGGATGAAGCGCTGGAAGCGGCCGTCAAATTATCCCATCGCTATATCCCGGCCCGGCAATTACCAGATAAGGCTGTCAGCTTATTAGACACCGCCTGTGCCCGGGTCGGCATCAGCCAACACGCGGTGCCCGCCGAAGTGGACGACTGCCGTAAACGCATAGAAGCCTTGGAAACTGAGTTGGCGATTATCGGCCGGGAAAAAGCCGTCGGTGTCGAAGTGGCTGCGCGGGAGCAAGTAGCTAACGAAAAATTGGCTGCCGAACAGGAGCGGCTGGCTGGTTTGGAAGAGCGTTGGAATGCCGAGAAGGAATTGGTCGGCAAGATTTTGGAATTGCGCGGCAAACTCAGATCGGCTGGACACGCTGTCGATACAGCCGAACCGGCGGAAGGCGATACTGGTAGCGAAGCCAACGATCGCGACGCCTGGCTGACCGAATTGAAAGCCTTGCAGGCTCAACTCCACGCACAACAAGGCGAGTCGCCGCTAATTTTGCCAACCGTCGATCAGCAGGCTGTAGGCGCTGTTGTGCAAGATTGGACCGGCATTCCGGTTGGCCGGATGGTCAAAAATGAAATCGAAACGGTACTGAAGCTGCCGGATTTGCTGGAGCAGCGCATCATCGGCCAACGCCACGCACTGGAGATGATAGTCAAGCGCATCCAGACCTCGCGCGCAGGCCTGGATAATCCGAACAAGCCCATCGGCGTATTCATGCTGGCCGGTACTTCCGGTGTGGGTAAGACAGAAACCGCGTTGGCGCTAGCCGAAACCTTATATGGCGGCGAGCAAAACGTCATCACCATCAACATGAGCGAATACCAGGAAGCGCATACCGTTTCCACCCTGAAAGGCGCGCCTCCGGGCTATGTCGGTTACGGCGAAGGCGGCGTGTTGACTGAAGCGGTAAGGCGCCGCCCCTACAGCGTGGTATTGCTGGACGAAGTGGAAAAAGCCCACCCCGATGTGCACGAGATATTCTTCCAGGTGTTCGACAAAGGCTGGATGGAAGACGGCGAAGGCCGGGTTATCGATTTCAAAAATACCTTGATTTTGTTGACCACCAACGCCGGCACAGACCTGATTGCCAACTTGTGCAAAGACCCGGATTTAATGCCGGAGCCGGAAGGCATTGCCAAAGCTTTGCGGGAACCGTTGTTAAAAGTATTTCCGCCAGCCTTGCTTGGACGTTTAGTCGTTATTCCTTACTACCCTCTCAACGACGAAATGATAGGCGCAATCGCCCGGTTGCAATTGGGCCGAATCAAAAAGCGCGTCGAAGAATCGCACAAAGTCCCGTTCAGTTACGACGACGAAGTCATCAAACTGATTGCCAGCCGTTGTACTGAATTGGAAAGCGGCGGGCGGATGATAGACGCGATCTTGACCAATACCGTGTTGCCGAAGATTAGCGAGGAGTTTTTGACTCGGATGATGGAGGGCACGCCGATTGAGCGGGTCCATGTCAAGGTCGAGGATGGCGAGTTTGGGTATGGGTTTGAATAAAGGCAGATTGTCGTCATCTATCTTGCTCTAATCTAATTCGGAATACGTCTATGAGAATCATCTATACCAGCGAGCTAGTAGCGCAATCGGGTGTTTACATCGATCAACTGCCTACCATAAATAGCTTCCCTGTTTTGGACCTATCACCCACCGCGTGGCCACGGCATGAAAAAAAAATGATGGAGTTGAAGAAAAGTGGGGAGGGCGATGACGTGTGGAAGGGCTCTCCGGATACCTCAGGCCGAGCACTTTGGACGTACTTGGCGACTGGCGGTTGCGTACCTGTAGCGGCGGCGGAAGTCGATCCGGGGCCTCCTCGTAATGTCCGCTGGATTTCGTTAACCCATTGTACTGGCAGTAATCGACCGGATACCCTGACTCAGGGAGCGACAAACTGGGCTAACGTCTATGTGATATTTGTAGTCAACAGCGGAACCCATTTTGGCGACGACATGGAGCGACACGTGGGTAGATATATCGACGCTTTGCCGGGGAAAGCCCAAATTCCGCCTAATAATATCTTTGTGGTATACGGCCCACATGCCAGTCTAGCAATTTCGCCAACCGGGCTGGTTGGGGTCTTACCCAACGATCAGCCTCCAACCGCATTGGCGCAACAAAACGGTAGTAGTTGCTGCAAATGTTACATCGCAACCGCAACCTGCTTGGCATTGGGATTACCGGACGATTGCGAAGAGTTGAAGACGTTGCGATGGTTTCGCGACAACGTTTTGCTCAAGACTGTCGATGGTACGCAGGATGTGGAAGCATATTATCGCGATGCGCCAAGTATCGTTGCCGAGATTAATCGGCGCACGAATTCATCGGACATTTACCTGGGAATTTTTCGCCAAGTGGTCCAGCCTGCCGTGGAAGCCATACGACACCAGGATTACGAGGGTGCAAACGCCATTTTCAAACGTATGCTAGGCGAGCAGTGTCGTCGGCGTGGGTCTCACTTTGGATCAACGGAAAGTATGGTGGATACGCTTGCTGCGCGAGATCATATTTAATAACGAATTTATATATGAATTCAACATTTGGAGTAAACGGCATACCCGGTGCGGGCCGGGGTTTGTAAACCCGCCAAGACTGTTTTAGGTTGGTTTAAAAATAATAGTGGTATACCCGCGTTACAAGGTGATTTGATTTGTTTTTTAGCAAAGGATAAATATTATGATTAAAGATAGAGATTACAATTTGGCAAAAGCTAAATTAGTGGCAAATGGGAGCGTGACTGCCGCTAAATCGCACAATAAACACACGCAAGGAAAGGGTAGTCCCGAAGGTCATGGAAGATCTCTCCTCCGTGAAGCGCAGGGTGAATGGGGCGCGAATATTACACTAGCCCAAACTCAAGCTCTTGCCGATGCTGCTGAACAGATGGGTATTGATTGGCCATGATTAATATAATTCGTTTGCCGACAATCTAGTAAATTTTACTCGAACTTTCGGCGGTGTTCATGTGCAAAAAGACGATTGATCAACTGATATCTTTAGTTCGTTCATTGATTCTGATTGGTTGTATTTTAATGAATAACGTAGGGTTAAATTTAACAATTGATAGCGAGACGAGATTAAATGGCTACCTGCCTTGACTACGCAAAAATCGCAATTGCCTCTTATTATAAAAGCGCTAACCAATATTACGCAGAGCCTCCAGGTCATATGGTGGACGATTGGCAGGTGCAGAAATGGGAGTCCGGCACTTGGTACGGAGACGGCTTTCAAGGCGGCATCTGGTGTAGCAGTACGGATGTCGTGGTGGGTTGTTGCGGTACCAATCCGGGGCAGAAGGGAAAACTATTCTCGGATATAGGGGCGGATCTGAGAATCGGTTTGCGTATTCTGCCCAACCAATGTTCGTCGGCGCGGCAGATGCTGAAGGCCGCCAAACAACTCGCCAACGGTCGGCGGCTCTCGTTGACCGGGCATTCGTTGGGCGGCGGTTTGGCGCAAGTGGTCGGCGTCTGGGAAGGCGTACCGTTCGTGACGTTCAATGCGCCGGCGATGGCGCACGCGATCAAGGCCGCGCATGTGAATATTCTGAAACCGCAAATGATGATTCGGACTTGGCAATCGAAAAGCGCTTCTGATTGCCCCGGCGTCAATTTTCGAATCGCCGGCGATCCGGTTAGCGTGGAAGGCTTGGCTGGCGACCATGTCGGCATGGTGGTCGATTTGCCCAATGCCACCGGCGGCGGTGCTCACGGCAAAACCAATTGTTGGCAGGCGGTCTTGCAGACCGATTGGGCGAATATCGATCCTTTCGAAGGGCTGTAGGTCCGAATAGTGAAACGTATTCGGACTAATTTAAAGTCTACATTCTTCCGAATACACTAATGCTATTAGGAGTTGGGTGGGTAGCCAAGTTAGCAATACCGAAGGTTAGATTTATTGAATTTTGAGTGGGTGCGTCGTATCGTTGAAAACCTGGCGATAAACGCCAATTAGTTCCCTATGCATATTCCCTGTGAATAAAGATGACTCAATTAAATTCAGTCAATGATTTGCGGGAATATATTAAAGGGCTGGGGGAGTTTCGGGCTCGGCCTATTGTTGCCGGGCAGCATCCGACTTTGTATTTGGGTCAAAGTCAAGGAGCTATGATTAAAGGTATGCGGGAAAAGGATTATTTGTTTTCGCCTTGTAAAAACTGGGTGGAGCCGCATGAACAAATGGGGCTTTTATTTTCGGCTGAATGGAATCATTTAACAGGTTGTTGAAAAAAGAAAATCGGTGGAAAAAATTCCTCAAAATTCTCCAATTTGCTGTTAAAAGTCATTTGGTCGCAACGAACAATCAATGACTTACAAATTTCAATTTTGCCAGAAA
>Ga0160184_116691_pt1 | contig 10030 bp, 7 predicted proteins | sample met14sa_2_FD_114924 | JGI IMG/M metagenome (GOLD analysis project Ga0160184, IMG submission 114924) | Synthetic bacterial communities of pure cultures from sediment of Lake Washington, USA, under high oxygen condition - MT... | ecosystem: Engineered > Modeled > Simulated communities (microbial......
CAAAGATAGGTGTGACTTTTGCCAGATAACGGGTACCGAATGATGTGGTACTAAAATCAGAAGTGTCCAGCACCCAGTGTTAATCACCGGCGGCGTCACAATCCATCAGGAAAAATCCATGCTCAACAAAATAGACCGCTTTGAAATGCTAAGGAAGCTTGATGAAAGCAAGCAAAATGCTGTTTATTTAGCGCGTGATCCGCATATGGGTCGTGAGGTGATGATTAAACTTCTGTTACAAAACGACCTGAGCTTAGACACCCTGCTACCGCAGGTACGTATTGTTGGCAAATTACAACATAAGCACATTGTTACTTTGTTAGATGCAGGTGAACATGATGGCGCTCCTTATCTAGTCTATGCATTTGTCAACGGCATCACTTTATCCCAGCAACTAAAATCATCACTACCATTCGCAGGGACTCAAGCAGCACAAATGATAGCGGACGTGCTTGAAGCAGTAAGCTATGCGCACGCCCAAGGTGTCATGCCTTTAGACTTGAACCCAGAAAATTTTATGCTTGCCGAAGATCAAACACCTATGCTGTTGGGCATCGGCATGGCTAATCTTGGAACAAAAAACCATCAGGCTCAGTTGGCTACTCCATACACAGCGCCCGAGCTAATCTCTGGTGACAAAGCCACCGCATCTGCAGACATTTTTTCACTAGGCGTAATGTTGAACGAAATGGTCACAGGGTTACCATTTATCGAAAAAGCAAAAAAACCAACAGCGCTCCCAACGACTGGTGTTACCCCTAAAAGCATACAGATTCATCTTGATGAAGCACTAGAAAGCATTATTCTTAAAGCAACGAGTAAGGCGCCAGAAGATAGATATGCTAACGCCAACACCATGCGACAAGCGCTGCAAGACTACCTAACACCAGTCCATGGTGAGCATAAGCCAGTGGATGCACACAGCACGATGGATTTCTTGCTGCGTCGCATGCGAAGCAAAAGCGATTTTCCAGCATTGTCCCATACCATTAGCGAAATCAACCGATTGGCAGATGACGACTCAGCCAGTAACAACGCACTAGCACAGAGCATTTTGAATGACTTTGCGCTGACTAATAAATTATTAAAACTGGTGAACACAGTCACTTATGGTCAATTTGGCGGCCATATTAATACCATCTCTAAAGCCGTGGTGATTTTAGGTTTCGAAACGGTACGCAATGTGGCAATGTCATTGATATTACTTGATTTTTTGCAAAACAAAGCACAAGCATCTCAACTTAAAGACGACGTACTAGCGTCATTCTTTGCGGGTATTGTGGCAGCACAATTAGCGCCATCCAGCCATGTTAAAAATGCAGAAGAAGCCATTATTTGCTCAATGTTCCGCAACTTAGGCAAGCTACTCGCGAGCTTTTACTTTTTTGAAGAAAGCCAGCAAGTTTCGCGCTTAGTTGATCAGGGCGACAGCGAAGACAAAGCTTCGGTAAAAGTATTGGGCATGAGCTATAACGAGCTGGGAATCGGCGTTGCCAAAAGCTGGAACTTTCCACCACGATTAATCGCGGGCATGCGCAAATTAAGTGGTGATAGAGTCATCAAACCGAATGGTGAGCTAGAAAGTTTGTCCCTGACAGTTAACCTGGCTAATGAATTATGTACGATTGCCAGTAACGGTAATATTGCTGACAAATCCAAAGCGCTTAAGCAACTAGCAACTCGTTACGAAAATGCGCTTAGCGTTTCAGAGCAACAGCTACGTCAATCAATGGAAAGCGCTTTAGATGAGCTCGCAGCACGCGCTAGAATCGTCGGCATCAACACCTCGCAAAGTATGCTAATGACGCGAGTTAACGCTTGGATAGGCGCTAGAGCAGAGGTATCACACAAGTCTGCTGAAGAGACTGAACTGGCATCATTAGGCATCAGCCTTGAAAAGCCTGATGAAAAAAGTAGCGAAACGGCAAAACTTGATTCTGAGTCTATCCTCACCGAGGGTATTCAAGAGGTCACCAACACCCTGATTGAAGAACATCAACTTAACGATATTATGCAGATGGTGCTTGAAACCATGCACCGCGGCATGGGCTTTAACCGCACTCTGCTATTCGTAAGAGATATCAAAAACAATCAAATGGCAGCGCGCTTTGGGTTTGGTCATGACATTGATGTTGCACTTAAGAAGTTTAAGTTTAGTTTAGATTTTGCGCCAGATGTGTTCCACCTTGCTATTAGCAAAGGCGCGGACTTAATGTTGGAAGATATTACGGCAGACAACGTGACTGCTAAAATTCCACAGTGGTACAGACAGACCGTTTCATCACAAAGCTTTTTACTATTGCCGATTATGGTCAACAACAAAGCATTGGGCATGTTTTACGCAGATATGGAGCAACCTAATAGCATGCAGGTTTCAGCTAGGCAGCTTTCCCTGTTACGTACTTTGAGAAACCAATCTGTACTTGCCATCAAACAAAAAGGCTAAGTTTAAGCCTCATCACTTTACTGTAGCGGCATGCAAATCACCTAAACTAGCCTTAAAACTATGACTGATTGACCTGAGTCAATGTCGGCGCCTGCGTTTACCGCAATCATAAGCAATATTTCTAACCCCAATATTTCTTGGTCAAATCATGATGAACTTCGATATTGTCATTGTTGGCGCGGGTCCAGCTGGCCTATGTTTTGCACAAGCTGTTGCAGGATGCGGCTTACGGATTGCTATACTTGAGCGCCAGCCAGAATCTATGTTAGCCAACCCAGCTTTTGATGGGCGTGAAATTGCACTGACACACCATTCTGCACAACTAATGCAATCCCTTGGCTTGTTGGAGCGCATTGATCAGCATGCCATCTCACCATTACGCGATGCGAGAGTGCTCAATGGGCCATCGCTTTATGCCATGAATATCGAACACGGCGACAGCAAAAAAGCATCATTAGGCTATTTGATCGCTAATCACCTTATCCGTCAATCTGCTTATGAAGCGGTAAAATCATCACCAGATATCACGCTTCTCACCGAGTCAGACATGACAGGCGTTAGCACAGATAATGAGGGCGCCTACATCAGCCTTGCTAGTGGAGAAAAAGTAAAATCACAACTTTTGGTCGCAGCAGACAGCCGATTTTCTGAAACAAGACGAGCGATGGGCATCCCCGCCAGCATGCATGACTTTGGCAAAACCATGATGGTCTGCGTCATGGAGCATAGTATCCCGCATCATCATGTGGCTTGGGAATGGTTTGACTACGGCCAAACCTTAGCACTATTACCGATGAATGGTATGCGCTCCTCTGTTGTCATCACCCTTCCCGCTAACGATATTCAACGGCTAATGTCGTTAAGCGAACCAGCGTTTAATGAGGATATCGCCATGCGCTTTAAGCATCGACTAGGTGCAATGCAATTAGCATCCACCCGACATGCTTACCCACTGGTAACAGCCTATGCCAGCCAACTTGTTGCAAAGCGCTTTGCACTGGTTGGCGATGCTGCCGTGGGCATGCACCCAGTGACCGCACACGGATTTAATTTTGGGCTATCTGGGATTGATGTACTTGCCCAAGAAATCAAAACTGCAAAGTCACGGGGTAGCAATATCGCTGCCACGGCGCTGCTCGAACGTTACGAAAGAAAACATCGCATCAAAACACGTCCTCTGTTTATTGCTACACATGCTATTGCAAAACTGTATGGAAACGACTCGATGCCTGCACGCCTCATTAGATCAGCATCGCTACGCATCGGTAATCGTGTCTCTCCCTTTAAACGTGCGGTGGCACATATGCTGACCGAAGCGCGTTAATGTCCTGTCAAATACATCTGTGATTTAACTAATAGATTGTAAAGTGAACCTGCATCAGGTTTAATTGACTATATATAAGTGCTCACAACACGACCAAGTCAATTAATTGCAAAGGAAACAGGATGGCGACAGCGTCTAAAACATTACGCGAAATTTCGGGCTTAGGACTATCGGCTACATCACTGGCATCTTCTGCCCTGGTGATGATTGATTGCCAAAATACCTATCGAAAAGGGCTAATGCAATTAACGAATGTGGAACCAGCAATCATTGAAGCAAAAAAACTACTTACACGCGCAAGAGTGCTCAACATTCCAATCATTCACATTCAACATGATGCTGGCGTGGGTTCGCCGTATGACATTACCGCCGAAATAGGCGCAATCTGTGATGAAGTGGCCCCTATCAATGGTGAAACTGTTATCGTTAAAAACTACCCTAACGCGTTTATCCACACAACACTTGATCAACATTTAAAAACACTAGGCATCAACAACATTGTGTTAGCAGGATTTATGACACACATGTGCATCAACTCAACCGCCCATGGTGGTTTTAATTTAGGCTATACAGTCACCGTAGTTGCAAGTGCCACCGCCACACGGCCACTAGAAGCCGCTAACGGAAAAGTATTGACTGCTGAAGAGGTGCATGAAGCCGCCATTGCCTCAACGCGTGATTTATATGCGGCTATTGTAGATAATGTAGATGCACTGAGTTGATTCAACCAACACTTAGCTAAATCTCCACAGCTTACTAAGCACTTAATTGGTAAGCTGTGATTCCGTGCTTCACGATTAAACCAGCTTAGTGATATCCACAACCGATCCATAATGCTTCATGAGCGCATCAAACTGCTCAATAGGTAATGGCTTACTAAATAAATACCCTTGATATGCCATACAGTCATGCTGCTTCAAGAAGGCCAATTGCGCTTCGGTTTCAACACCTTCAGCAATCACGTTTAAGCTAAAGTTCTGTGCCATATCAATAATGGTTTTTACCATCACTGCATCACTTTTATCGGTGGTGATATCTCGCACAAAACTTTGATCAATCTTGATCTGATCCAGTGGCAAACGTTTTAAATAAGAGAGTGAAGAAAACCCAGTGCCAAAATCATCTAAAGACAACGTAACCCCTACTTCTTGTCTTAATAGATTCTTTTTTGCAATCACATCAGCAATATCATCCAGCGCGACACTTTCTGTCAGCTCTAACTTAAGTCGTGATGGATCTATCCCATGTTTACGAATAGCCGATACGACCTGCTCAACAAAGTTTGCTTGCTTAAACTGCTGCGCGCTAATATTAACAGCTAACACCAAATTGCCCATTTTCTCATGCGCACTCCACACAGCAATCTGCCGGCAGGCCTCGTCTAGCACCCAATCACCAATATTTAGAATCAATCCACTTTCTTCTGCCACTGGAATAAAATGTGCTGGTGAAACCATGCCTCTTTGCGGGTGTATCCAACGAATCAGTGCCTCTGCACCTATTGGCTGATTTTCGTGGTCAACTTGTAGTTGGTAGTGCAACTCAAATTGTTCGGTTTCTAGTGCATGATGTAAATCAGACTCTAGCAAAGCACGCACTTCAACTAGCTTCTGCATTCGGGGGTCAAAAAAGCGGACTCTATTTCGGCCGCCATCTTTTGCCTGATACATTGCCATATCGGCACGTTTGATTAATTCCTCTACACTTTTATCCTGTCCGCAAAAAACCGACACTCCAATGCTTGATGAGCTATGTATATTCAATTGGTTGATTTGATAAGGCTCGGCAAGTGCTGCACGTATGTTTTCAGCAATTTTTGCCGCCATACGGGAAGCGTCTTCTAAATTTGCACCTAATCTTTCTACCAGTACAACAAACTCATCACCACCCTGACGGGCAACAGTATCCACCTCCCGCACACAGGCGTTGATTCTTTTTGCCACCTCAATCAGCAACAAATCACCATCACTATGGCCTTGCGTATCGTTAATGACTTTAAACTTATCTAAATCAAGAAACAACAAAGCCCCATATTGCATACTACGCGCAGAGGCTGCCAAAGCAATGTGCAGCCTGTCCAGTAAGTGTCTTCTATTAAATAAGCCAGTTAACGCATCTTTATAAGCTAGGTTCTGAATTTCCTCTTCTGCCCGTTTGCGGTCACTAATATCACGACCCACCGATTGAATTTCTGTCAGTTGTCCATGCTCGTCAAAAATCCCTCGGTTACTAAACTGCATCCAGTGAACCTGACCACTTGCAGACAACACTCTATTTTCAATTATCACCACAGGGTTAGCCTGAGACATCGTGGATAATTCAGCAATCACACGCTGCACATCTTCAGGGTAAACAACGGGTGTCCATGTGGAGCCAATCATCTCCTCTTCGGTTTTACCAAAGAACCGACAATAAACATCATTCACAAAAATATAGGTGCCATCAGCACGCAATCTCGAGATGACTTCCGTTTGATCTTGCACCACGGAACGAAAGCGCTCTTCACTTTGCCTCAGCACGGCTTCTGCCTCTTTAATGGCGCTGATATCAGTCACTAGAACAAAGAATCCATGCACCTCGCCATCTCTAATATCTGGAATGTAATGCGCTAATGAGTGACGCGAGCGGCTACTATCTGCATTAGGGATAATCCGCTCAAACTCCTGAAACTCGCCCCTTAAGGCACCTTCAATATAGGGCAGGTTTAAGCGATATAGATCTTCACCCAGTAGCTCCCAAATATATTTACCAACAATCTGACTAATATCTACACCAAACCATAGTTCATAAGCCTTATTTACAAAGCGATTCTTCAGGTCTTTGTCCCAATACCCTACCATCGAAGGTAAATAATCGAGTACAGTTTGAATCACTGAACTTGATAACATTGAGTCAGCGATCTGATCAGAGGCTTTAGAAAGTTTTGATAATTCTTCAGGCAAAATAAGATTGTCGGTAACACTAGCTTTTACATCTTCTGAATTAGCGAATACTGGCGGAATTGATGGAGATTTCATAAGCGAATAGTGCCATAACTTATTAAGGTTAAAAAGTAATTAGTTAACAATATCAATCATATGAGAATAAAAACTTTTGTTTATCATCGGGCTTGTTTCAAACAGTTCCATCTACTCACTAAAGTGTAAGTTAGCCGCGAAAAGCGCTTAATTGCTCAATCAATAAGCCGACAAAAACTAAAAAGGAGCCTGAGCTCCTTAAAAAATAAAACGCCTAAACTTTAGCGCTCAGACTAAATAACAAGTCTGCTTTATTAGAAGCTAGCGAGATACTTATTTCTTTGGTGCAGGTTTACTAGGAATGAGAGTAGAGCCCGACACAACAACTACTTTTTTTGTCCTGTTTAGGCTTTTTCGTCTCTTTGTTTTTATGTAACTGCCCTTTTGCCATGATGTTTCTCCTAAAGTTTTCAACATCAAACTGATTAATCAATCATTAAACACTACGTGCTTAAAAATCACTCAGATATGTTTGATTCATATGGTGAATTGGACTGGTATCCTCACCAATGGTTTCATCATAGGCTGATGCGAAAATATAGGGTGATTATTTTTAACTAAGGCTATACAAGGCTATGTGAAGTAGCGCCTGCAAACTTAAATAAAACGCTAGCTAGAACAAGCAGTAAAGATAAGATTGGTCTGTGAGCCAATCATTGAAACCAATTAAATTGGTCGGCGTGGAGAGATTCGAACTCCCGACATCCTGCTCCCAAAGCAGGCGCGCTACCAGGCTACGCTACACGCCGAAGGTCGGCACTATACTGCTAACAAGCATACCCGTCAACTATTAACGCTTAGTTAACTACTACCACCTGATTTAATTGTATTGTTTTACACTAACAAGTGCCCAAGCTTGTATTGGCAGTGATTAAGCCGGCCGTTAGCTCTTGTCAGCTCGCCACTGTGCATTCAACAAGCGATCTTGGCGCTCATCTCCTAAGCGCCGAATAAAAGTACAAGTCTGGCGATGAATAGTCACGCCCCGATCGCATGTCACATAACCGACGATGGCATCTGGAAAAACTGGCTTGCAGCATTTAGCCATATTGGTCTGTAAGTTACCGATACCCTCTATCGTCACTTCTGTTGTGCTTAAATTTGTGGGTACTCTTTTTACCGCTACATGACTGACCTTCTCGGCATTTGGGTGCAACAACTCTTGAATAGCCGTGGCCATTTGATATTCGCTTACATCTCCTCGACCAATCGCATTTAAACAATCTTCAAGTTTATTAAAATGTAGCTTTTGGGCGATTTTTTCCTGATTCAACGAACCAGCACCCGCACGATGAATCTCCTTATCTAACCTTGCACGTCCGTGCGTGATATTTTCTTCTGCGTGCTGATGTTTAAACCAGTGTCTTACTTTCGCTCGTCCGCTTGCACTCTTTAAGTAGCCAAGTGTCGGGCTTAACCAATCGCGGCTAGGCGCACCATGCTTAGTGGTCAGAATTTCTACCCGCTCCGCATTCTGTAGTTTGTAATTAAGCGGTACGATATGACCATCCACTTTAGCCCCGCGCGTGCGGTGCCCTAAATCTGTATGTAAGGCATAGGCAAAATCAATAGGCGTCGCGTCTTTAGGTAAATCAACCACTCGCCCTTGTGGGGTAAATACATAGACATTGTCCTGAAACAATTCAGTCTTAAACTGCTCAAGTATGTCACCACTGTCTTTGGGCGCCTCTTTCCACGCCAATATTTGGCGTAACCATGCGATTTTCTCATCGAGTACGATGTCAGACTTGCCACCTTCTTTGTAGCGCCAATGGGCAGCGACACCAAGCTCAGAATATTCATGCATTTCAAAGGTTCGAATCTGCACCTCTAACGCCAAGCCTTCTGGCCCATTCACTGCAGTATGTAACGAGCGATAATTATTGCTTTTGGGGCGTGCAATGTAATCATCAAACTCACCTGGAATAGCCTGCCATAGCGTTTGCACCAAACTGAGTGCGGTGTAGCAGTCTTTCACGTCATCCACCAAAATACGCACAGCACGCACATCGAACAACTGCTCAAAATCAAGATTTTTGCGCCGCATTTTGTTGATAATGCTGTAGATATGTTTTGGGCGACCCGATACTTCAGCTTTGATACCAGCCTGCGCTAATTTTTGCTTAAGCGTATCCTCAACGTGCTTAATATATTGTTCACGGTCAACACGACGTGAATCCAGTAGCTTGGCGACTTCTTTGTAGAGTTGCGGCTCTAAATAACGCAGTGACAGGTCTTCCATCTCCCACTTAAGCTGCCATACTCCTAAACGATTTGCCAGTGGGGAAAAAACACCTTGGATACCCCGTGCAATCTGCTTTTGTTGTGTTTCACTAGCACCCGCTAAGTAGCGAAGCGTTTGCGTGCGTTCGGCTAGCTTAATCAACACCACACGAATATCTTGCACCATTGCCAACAGCATCTTGCGTAAGCTTTCAATCTGCTTGCTGTAGTCGCCATTTTCTTTATCCTGCGCTTGCAGATCTTCAAACTCACTGAACTCCTGCACTTGCTCTATGCGCAAAATACCTTCCACCAAACTGACGATATTACTACCAAACCTTGCTTTTAAAGTTTCCTGCCAGTTGTCGATATGCGCAGGTGCCGCATATAAAATGGTCGCGATAATGGTCTCCGCATCCATATTTAAACTAATCAGTATGGCGGCTGTGCCTGTTGCATGTTGCAACAAGGGCACGCCTGTTAATTCAGTATGTGATGCATAGGCCAAAGTCGCAAGCTCACAAGCTTGGCGAACTAACTCAACCTCACTAGGAGATAAATGCTTCGATAATGAATCTATCCATACTTGCGTATCATGATCAGATAAAGCTGGAATTTGTAATGAGCTGGAGCCATGAATCATTGTTATTTAATCTTCTATTCTAAAACCAACCTTAATAGTTACTTGATAATGCGCAATCTGACCATTCACAATATGGCCTCTAGTTTCCACAACTTCAAACCAATCCATATGTTTAACAGTTAACGCTGCTTTGGCAATTGCGTTACGAATAGCGTCATCTGAGCCAACTGTAGAGCTACCAACAAGTTCAATCAGTTTATAGGTATGTGCAGACATGTCATTCTCCTTGATTAAAAAATCTTAAATAAACCCTGATAATTATCATCATCTGCTTTTTAATGGAATATTACCAATTTAATTTGGTGCCATTTAATTGGCTTTCAAGATGGTTAATCAATATGCGATCGTTTAACTTGTAGCATCAACGCTAGATTAAC
>Ga0160184_105669_pt1 | contig 9852 bp, 9 predicted proteins | sample met14sa_2_FD_114924 | JGI IMG/M metagenome (GOLD analysis project Ga0160184, IMG submission 114924) | Synthetic bacterial communities of pure cultures from sediment of Lake Washington, USA, under high oxygen condition - MT... | ecosystem: Engineered > Modeled > Simulated communities (microbial... >...
AAACCGAAACCAAAAAAACAAACCCGCCAATCAACAACCTCAAACCCGCCGAACCAAGTCGACCGCTTCACCGCTAAAACTTAAAAGCCAGAGCAGTGAAGAGCCGCTCATTCTAATCACCCATCATCCTCGCGTCAAGAACTTTTTTATTCAACAGCCTTCAACCCTTGCGCGAGCGCGGATGTGCTTGATCATAAACAGCCGCTAAATGTTGAAAATCCAGGTGCGTGTATATCTGAGTAGTCGATATATTGCTATGCCCTAACAACTCTTGCACAGCCCTAATATCTTTACTGGCTTCAAGCAAATGGCTTGCGAACGAATGCCTCAACATATGAGGATGAAGGTGCTCGGCTATTCCTTTTTTTTTGCCCCAACGATCCAATCTAAGTTGCACGCTTCTTTGAGATAATCGAAGCCCCTTCAGGGAAACAAACACTGCCTGCCACTCCCCCTCAGGCCGACTTGCCAGCCAAACCTTAAGCGCATCAAGTGCTTTACTACCAACCGGCAATTGCCTTTGCTTGCCGCCTTTACCAAACCGCACCCTCAAAAAGCCTTCGCTAAGATTGATGTCTGACAAATCAAGCATTACCAACTCGCTCAGTCGCAACCCAGATGAGTAAAACAATTCAAACATCGCCAAATCGCGGATTTCCAAAATCGAATCCGGCGTCGCATTTAACATCCCCACAACCTGATCGACATCCAAAACATGTGGCAACCTTTTTGAAACTTTGGGCGCTTGCACATGCTGGGCAGGGTTATGCTCCACTTGCTTGGCTTTGAGTAAAAATCGATAAAAACTGCGTAAAGCAGCGAGTTCGCGCTGAATCGTCTTGCTACCGATACCGTTTTTATGACGCCCGGCAATATAATTCCGTACATCACGATCCTGAACTTGCTGCCAAAACATGAGCTCTTGCCTAGAGCAAAAACTTTGAAAACGTTTTAAATCCCTTTGGTAGTTTGTTGACGTATGATCTGCAACGCGCTTTTCCGAAACCAAATAGCGAAAATACTGCAGCAATGCCTCATCCGCTTCGGTATGCATGACAATCAATCCGTTTGGTGTAGCAATGATATAAAACGAGTCCCGATAATCTCACTCATTTGAGTGAGAAATATGCTGCCCATACTATAGTGAAAGCGCGACTCATCGCGACTGCCGATCGCCAACAGCCCATCAAGCTGCGTAAACACCATAGGAATGATCGCACACGAGCGAACTTCCGCGGCCACGTCGCCAAACAAAAACCTCGCTTGCGCTAAGGTCGGCCGACCGCATTTCGGCTGGTTTGTGGTTAATTCATTGGAAAAATGCTTCAAGTTAGCATCATCAGCCCCAACGAATAAATTACTGATAGGCGAGAGCGGTTGTTCTTTAATGATTTTAATGGATACGAAATCAGTGAAAAAACATTCAACCAACACCTCACTTAAATTTGCTACCGCGTCCTCCAGGGTATTTGCTTCCAACATGGCCAGAGTCAACTCATGCATGCGATTGAACGAAGCGTCATTTTCCCGGGCAATATCGATCAACGCGGTCAATTGATTTTCTTGCTCCTGATGCTTCGCCCGAAAAATTTCAAGTTGCTTGGATATTAGCGATATTGCATTACCACTGGGATGTGGGATATGCATCTTCTCCAGCAAATCCAAATGATTTTGGAAAAACTCGGGATGTTCTTGCAGATAGGCCTTAACGAGGGCTTCGGTCAATAAGACTTTTGGTTCACTGCTCATAACTTTATTTGTCCTTCGAATACCGTAGTCGCGGCCCCCGTCATCATGACAGGATGACCACTACCAAGCCAGCTAACGATTAATTCCCCGCCAGGCAGTTGAACCTGAACATCCTGCTCCAACAAACCTTGCTCGATACCGGCCACAACAGCAGCGCAAGCCCCGCTGCCACAAGCCAGCGTTTCGGCTGCGCCACGCTCGTAAACTCGCAACTTGATTTGTCGACGATTAACAATTTGCATGAAACCAATATTAGCTCGCTCCGGAAACAGCTCATGACTCTCCAACCTAGCGCCGATAGATGAAACTGGCGCGCTGATTACATCATCAACCTGGATAACCGCATGAGGATTCCCCATAGAAACAGCTGCGAATGCAACTTCTGTGTCCGCCAAAGTCACTTTATATAACGTGGACTGTTCGGAAACCTTTAGCGGTATTTGCTCAGGCTCCAGTGCGGGAACTCCCATGTCAACGGTGATCAAACCGCCCGCATCGAATCGAAGCGTCAGTTGTCTCGCGTCTGTATCAACAATAATTTCGTCTTTATTACTTAATCCTTTGTCGCGCACAAAGCGTGCGAAGCAACGCGCACCGTTTCCACATTGCGCAACCTCGCTACCGTCAGCATTGAAAATCCGGTATTTAAACTCGGCGTTATCGCTAACCGGCTTTTCCACCAATAACAATTGATCGCAGCCCACGCCAAAATGGCGATCCGCCAAAAATCGAATCTGTTCGGTCGTCAATTGTATTGGCTGGTTTATAGCGTCGATCACGACAAAATCATTGCCCAAGCCCTGCATTTTGGTGAAATTAATCATCATCGCTACTCAGGTAAAAGCTGCTCGCCAACCCATAGTTGCTCCAGAGTTTCTCGGGATCGAATAAGATGCGTTTTATCGCCATCCACCATTACCTCCGCCGCTCGTGGCCTCGAGTTATAGTTTGAACTCATCGTAAACCCGTAGGCTCCCGCTGAACGAACCGCCAATCAATCGCCTTGTTTCAACTTTAACGACCGCGCTTTACCCAGAAAGTCACCTGTCTCGCACACCGGCCCCACGATGTCCCAATCCAACTCGGACTGATCGCTTTCGGTATTCGCCGGAATGATTGCCTGCCACGCCCCGTAAAAGCCGGCCGGACTAGATCATTCATGGCCGCATCCACAATAGCAAAATTTTTATTCTCCGTTGGCTTGAGGTATTCCACTCTGGTTAACAATATTCCCGCATTGCCGACGATGGCGCGCCCCGGCTCCAATAGAATTTCAAAGCTCCGTCCCGCCAAACGCTGCAGCAGGGCTGAAATATATTCAGAAGGTTGCGGTGGGTGCTCATCGCGATAACAAATACCCAGCCCGCCTCCTAAATCGAGATGGTGCAATTCAATACCTTCCTCTTTCAGCTCATCGACTAACGCCAACACCCTATCCAATGCATCCAAAAACGGCACTGTTTCAGTTAATTGAGAGCCAATATGGCAATCGATACCGACTATTTGGATATTCGGCATCTGCGCGGCGCGCCGATATTCATGAATGGCTTGCTTGATATCGATCCCGAATTTATTTTCTTTCAAGCCGGTGGAAATATAGGGATGCGTCTTAGCATCAACATCCGGATTGACCCGGAAAGACACGGGAGCAATAACACCCAGCTCACCGGCTAATCGGTTGATCCGATCAAGTTCGCCACTGACTTCAACATTAAAACAGCGTATACCTATTTTCAGCGCAGCTAAGATTTCGTCCTCGCGTTTACCGACACCGGAAAACACAATTTTGTCAGGACTGCCGCCCGCAGCTAGCACGCGCTGCATTTCGCCAAGCGACACGATGTCGAACCCAGACCCAAGTCGCGCCAGCACGTTGAGAATCGCAATATTTGAATTGGCTTTTACGGCATAACAAATAAGGTGCGGGTGCCCGGCAAAGCCTTGATCGAAGGCTTGCCAATGCCTCTCCAAGGTCGCGCGCGAATAGACATAGCAGGGAGTACCGTAGTTTTCGGCAATTTTGTCAACAGGAATGCTTTCGGCAAACAGCTCGTGTTGCCGATAATTAAAAAAATCCATGGCTTATTTATCTTGTTTCGGTACGTAAATTGGCGGCGGGCTATCCGGCATATATAAGGGCCCGGTTTGACCGCAGGCTTGCAGCAACAGCGCCCAAAGAACTAGAGTTAAAATTTTGTTTGTCGTCATGTTCGTAACGATTATCGGGTGAATGCGGAATATAGCATAGCCGACAGCTTAAAAGAACGAACGCAAGACAGCCAACCAATCTCGGCAAGCCACAAAAAAAGGGGCATGAAGCCCCTTTTTGTCGCTAGGCCAGACGAAGACTCACTTTATCGTCATCGACTCTTTCACCACTTTAGGCGTAATAAACACCAACAACTCTTTTTTGGTATCGTTTTTTACACTTTTCTTGAACATCCAGCCAATCACCGGTAAATCCGACACCCAAGGCACAGTATTGTAAGATTCCTGAACAGTCGACTCATAGATGCCGCCCAACACTACCGTCTCGCCATCTTCAACTTGAACTTTGGTTTTCAACTGCCGGGTATCGATAGGTACCGTTGCGTTACCGCCTGTAGCCAAAGGTGTTCCCGGCGAATCTTTTTTGATGTCGAGCAGCATGATAACACTGCCGCTTGGCGTAATCTGCGGCGTGACATTCAGCTCCAACACCGCATCGACCAGCTCCGTCACCGGACCAGTCGCCTGGCTTTGGGTTTGATACGGAATCTGCACACCTTGTTTGATTGAAGCTTGCACCATGTCGCTAGTCATTACCCGCGGATTGGACACCAACTCGCCTTTACCATCGTCTTGCAATGCACTGATCTCAAGGTTCAAAAGATAATCCGCTCCGCGTGCCAAGGTCAAGGCCAAAGCACCTCCGCTAGAAGCTGCCAATGCAGATCCCAAATCCGACAGAATTTGCGAATTTTCGCTAGTTTCCGCACCACTGGCCGTCATTCCGTATTGCGTTCCGCTATTTACGTCGGCTTTATGAGCCACCCCAAATTTGGTACCCAAGTTCTGCGCAAACGAAGTATCCGCTATGACGATTCGCGATTCGATCAACACTTGGCGCACAGGCACGTCCAATAGTTTGATCATTCTGCGTACATCTTCCATAGCCTTTGCCGTATCCTTGACAATCAGCGTATTGGTTCTGGCATCGACAATCGCCGTACCGCGTGGCGATAGCAATCGCATACTTGCTGGACCGCCACCTTGGCTATTCTGGCCGGAACCGGCCTGTTGCGACGCGACGGAACTACCACTACCACCGCCGCAACCACCACCTCCGCCACTGCTTGCACCTGCACCGGACTGACCACCTTGCGAGCTATTCCCCACCCCCATTAATACACCGCAAATCTCCCCTGCTTTTGCATAATTGATCTGAATATTTTCGGTTTTTAACGGTTCCAACTCTTCGAATATTTTTTTCGAATCCAGCTCCTCCTGCTCGATTTTCATGATCTCAGCAACCGGCGCCACCATCACCACATTGCCGTTCTGTCTTTTTGCCAAGCCTTTGGATTTTAAAATCAACTCCAAAGCCTGATCCCAAGGTACATCGTTTAATCTAAGCGTGACATTGCCCGCGACCGAATCAGCAGCAATGATATTCAGCTCGGTAAAGTCGGCCAGAATTTGCAACACCGAACGCACTTCGATATCTTGAAAATTCAATGACAACTTATTGCCGATATACGGGAATTTTTCTTTTTGCTGCGCTTCTTTTTCCGCCGGTGTCAACGGCCGAAACTCAACCGTCAATAAATTATCGGACTGATAGGACGAGTAATCGTAATTACCATTGTTGGGTGTTATGACAATGTTGACGCTATCGCCTCTGGGAGAGGCTTCGATTTTTTGTACAGGTGTCGCAAAATCGGATACGTCAAAACTTTTAACTAAAGACTCCGGCAACTTGGTGTTTAGGAAACTTAAAACCACTTTACCGGCATTTTGTTTAGCGTCCACGACAGTATTTGCCGCAGATAAACCCAGTAGCAAACGTCCCTCACCGTTTGGCCCGCGTCGAAAATCAATACTTTTTATGTTTTGTTCCGGCAAAAATTTACTAATCACCGAATCCTTCGCGACAGGCGCTTGCTGTACGGCTCGGTTTACCGCAGCAACGGTCCCGCTGGACTTCAACACCACATAAAATTTATTGCCCTCGATTTTGGTTTCGTAAGGCACTTTTTCTACCAAATTGATAATAACCCGAGTCCGCCCCGAAGCCTCGACCACATATACCGTGCCTGCCGCACCTTGATTGATTGGAAAGCTTTTTTTTGCCAGATTACTTTTTACGCCGGCAAAGTCCAATGCGATTCTGGAAGGGTTATCGGTCTGGAAGATTTTCGGCTCCACTATCGGACCATCCATTTCCAGTTGCACTTGCACTTGGTTTCCGGCCAAGGTGGAAAACTCTAAGTTGTTTATCGCTCCGTCGTCGGCGTGCACCAGCGCAACATGCACAAAACAACTCAGCAACACTGAACACCAGAAACCGAAGCCGGCCACTTTCCATCCATTTTTATTTTGTTTAATACTCATTTCTATAACCCTTTTTCATCGGCCAATGCTAGTGAAGACTGTTGTTCGCGCCAAGTGCCCGGTTTATCAGGTACGATTTCCATTAGCTCTATTTTGTCGTCAAGAATACGCAGTATCTTGCCGTAATTTTGCCCCATGTGATGCCCAACCTGTACGCGGTGGATAGTCCCATCTCTAGCTCTTACCAAACCCCAATAGCCTTTGTCGTTACGTAGCGTTCCAACCATGCGCAGACTGTCCAGAGGGTAGGCTTCCAACTCTTCCTTCCGGCGTTCTATATCAGGTCTAATACCGTTGATACCGGAGACGTCGACATTGCTATCGTCATCTTTTCTTTCAATTGAACTAAACGGATCCCTCAATCCATCGGGCTTGAATATAAACGATTCAACCACTTTAATTTCAGGCAAGGGTTCGATAGCGGCCTTGGGACGAGCTTTTACCTCTTCAATATATTTGGTCAAATCGCTGACATCGTCGCCACCGCATCCGACCATCCCAACCAAAAGCAAACTCAACATCGGCAGGGTCGGAAACACTTTCACACCGACGCACCTCATTGCCCTCTCCTTTTCTTAGCAGCCGGTCCGCCAGCGGCTTGCGCTGTTTCGCCCTCGTTATAGGTTTTTATCGTTGCCGTCATGCTCATACCATCTTTGCCTTCTTTACCCATCGGCGTCATGACCACATCGTGCACCGTCACAATCCGGGGTAGGGAAGCTAAACCGCTGACAAATAATCCCAGCTCTTCATACTTCCCGACGACATGGATACCAATTGGTAATTCAGAATAAAACTCTCTGTTAATTTCAGTACTGGGTTGGAACAATTTAAACTCTAGGCCACTTGCCAATCCGGTTTGGGAAATATCAACCAACAAGCTGGCAACTTCAGCTTTGGTAGGCATCTGCTTCAACATCTCACCTAGCGACGCTTCGATTTGATCCAGCTGATCGCGGTAATCCTGGAGATTGACAGCCTTTTTTTGCTTAACTTCAAACGCACTTTTCAAACTCTCTTCTTGTTTTTCAAGCACATCCAATTCATCCAACTGCGGCACCGTCACAAAGTAAATGCCAGCCGCCGCTGTTAATACCGCAAACATAAGAATGACGATGATTTTTAGTGGCGTTGGCCAGCTGCCCGCCGAATTAATGTCCCAATTGATTTCAGACAAATTCATTTGACGGCTCCTGGTTGAGGCTTATCGACCTTCTTACCTTGCTTGGCAGTTAGGGTGAAGTCATTCATCTGCCCATCCTTCTTACCCTCGCCCTTGATAACAGTCAGTACCGAGGTATTCATCCACGGCGAGTTATCGATAGCTCGCATATAAGCGGACACCCGCGCATTCGATTCCGCCTTCCCATCCAGCGTCAAAACCGCTCCTGCCTGGGCAAACTTCGTCAGGTAAATACCATCCGGCGTGGTTTTGGCCAATTCATCGAATAAATGCACCACCTCGGGACGGCTTTCCTGCAACTTTTGGATGACTTCAATTTTGGTCAATAACCGGTTTTTCTTATCTTCGATTTCTTTGATTTCTTGAATTCGCTTATCCAAGATGGCTATTTCGTTTTGTAGTAGCGTGTTTCTGCGGGTCTGATACTCTTTGATCCCTTCGATATACATATAGACCACGACCAAAATCAGTGCTGTCACCAAAATACCGGCACCAATACCCGCCACAAAATCCTGCTGCTTTTTTTTACGCAGCTCTTCTCGCCAGGGGAGTAAATTAATTCTTGCCATTAATCGAAACTCCTTAGCGCTAAACCGCACGCTATCATCATCGCAGGCGTATCGTTGCTCAGACTTTGCGGTTTGACCCGATTAGAAAGCGCCATATTGATAAATGGATTGGCAATGTAAGACGGGATGCCGAGGTCGCGTTCCACCAATTTGTCCAAACCCGCGATTGACGCGCAACCACCGGCAAGTACCAAGGCATCGACGCCGCGATTGGCGCTAGAGGAAACAAAGAATTGCAACGATCTGGCGATTTGCTGCAACATGGCTTTTTTTGAAGGGCTCCAGCACATCCGTGACGTAATTATCCGGCAAGCCGCCGTGCTTCTTGGCCAAACCGGCTTCTTCATACGACAGGCCATAGCGGCGCTGAATCTCTTCAGTTAGCTGTTTTCCGCCAAAGCCCTGCTCCCGGGTATAAACAGTTTTACCTTCATGCAGAATGTTCAGAGAGGTCATGGTTGCGCCAATGTCGGCAATCGCAACAGTCATATTGCCGGCACCTTCCGGTAACTGATCCGCCAACAAGGAAAACGCATTTTCCATCGCGAAAGCTTCCACATCGACGACGACAGCCTTCAGGCCGGCATAGGCCAGCGCAGCCACCCTGTCTTCAATGTTTTCCCGTCGAGAAGCCGCCAGCAACACATCAACCATATCCGGGTTATTTTTGGTGATGCCCTGGACTTCGAAATCGAGATTGACTTCGTCCAGCGAATAAGGAATGTACTGATCCGCTTCTACCATGATCTGCTCCTCCATGTCCCTATCAGACAAGGAGGCGGGCATCGAAATGATTTTGGTCATCACCGACGAACCCGCAACCGCAACGCTCGCCTGCTTTGCGCGAGTACCGGATTGCTTGACCGCCGCTTTTATTACCGCGCCGATTTGCTCTATATTGGTGATGTTCTTATCGACTATCGCATCTTGAGGTAAGGGCGCCACCGAGTAACTTTCTACCCGGTAACGAGCACCGACCCGGCTCAATTCCAACAATTTAACCGCAGCTGTACTAATATCCACACCCAGCACAGCCGACGGATTCCTGCTCAACCAGCTCATGAATGAACCCTTTTTAGATCGAATATGATTGAATTTGGCTCAAGCATGCTCAGACGAGGTGCAGAACCCACATGGGTCAGAAGTATAGTAGGTTTTTTTAATTTCATCCTCTTAGATAAACCACTTTATAAGTAACTTTAGGTTGTTCCTATTATCAAAAGGGTTTATTTTGACCGGCAATTTGTATTTTAGCAGTGCGTTTGAATTTCAGTGCCCATTAAGAAAGTTCCCAAACCCAAGTCTCTGATCAAGACACTTTTTAAGTGGCTGGCCTTCTTCTTTTTCGCTTTTATCGGCACATTTCTGATCGCCACTTATTTTTTCCTAATCGAACTCGATAAGGAACTGCCGGACATCGACCAGTTACAACATGTTCAATATCAAATGCCGTTGAACATCTACAGCCAAGACAAGCTATTGATAGCTCAGTTTGGCGAGAAGCGCCGAATCCCGATCAACATTGAGCAAGTTCCGCCGCAATTGATCAAGGCGTTTATCGCTGCGGAAGACGACCGCTTTTACAAACACAACGGCGTCGATTTCAAAGGTCTGCTGCGAGCCGTCGGCCAGCTAGCCCTTACCGGCAAAAAAAGACAAGGCGGCAGTACCATCACCATGCAAGTTGCCCGCAATTTTCTGCTGAGTAACGAAAGAACTTATTTGCGTAAGCTCAAAGAAATCATTCTTGCACTGAAA
>Ga0160184_106347_pt1 | contig 9676 bp, 9 predicted proteins | sample met14sa_2_FD_114924 | JGI IMG/M metagenome (GOLD analysis project Ga0160184, IMG submission 114924) | Synthetic bacterial communities of pure cultures from sediment of Lake Washington, USA, under high oxygen condition - MT... | ecosystem: Engineered > Modeled > Simulated communities (microbial... >...
AAAATCAGAGTGTGTGCTTATGATTAGGACTTGGGTCGTGTAAAATGTAGTCAAATTGCGGGGCAATAGCCTTAGACTCATTCAGCGACACAGGAAATTTTTAAAAGAGCATGTCAGAAACCAATGAAACCTTAGTTATTTATCATGCCGATTGCCTGGATGGGTTAGGCGCAGCATGGAGCGCATTTTGCAAGTTGGGTAATCAAGTTCGTTACATTCCGGCTCGCTATGGCGACGATATTCCCGATTTTGAACCGGGAGCAACACTTTATATTTTGGATTATTCCTACTCGCCGCAGTTATTGGTCGATGCTTCAGCGAAAGCAGGCCGGATCATTCTGATTGATCACCATATGACCGCGATGGAACAATGCGACAGCTTTTTTAAGCTGCAACCGCCTCCTGAAAACCTGTCGATCAATTTCGATATGTCACGGAGTGGATGCGTCTTGGCTTGGCAGTATTTTTTCCACGACCTGAAACTGCCTAAGATCCTGCTGCATATCGAAGATCGCGACCTTTGGCGCTTCAAGCTGGACGGTACCCGGGAAATAACAACGGCGCTGTATGAAAGCATGCCCATCGCTTTTTCCGAAATAGGCGCGCTTGATCTGGCGGAACTGTTGACGGTAGGCCGCATACAGGTTGAATGTGTTGCAAGGATGGTGCAAAGGCTCGCCAAATCAGCGCATAGCGTTTCGGTGGCGGGTCGGGTCGGGTTTGCCGTTAATGCGCCGTCATTATTCTCAAGCGATCTTGGCCATGTGTTGGCCGAAAAATCAGGCACGTTTGGGATGACGTATCAGTATGACGGTAGAAAACAACAATGGACTTTCTCGCTCCGTTCAATCGGCGATTACGATGTGGGTCATCTGGCCTTAAGTTTTGGCGGAGGAGGGCACAGGAACGCCGCGGGCTTTGCCTTGGATAACAATCCGTTTTTCTAGTACCCGGTGCGGGTAAACGTTGAATTGATTGTGTCAGTTAGTATCGAATATTGTCCGGAAACGCTACATCTATAATATATAATACGCCCACTGAATTATTAGCCGCTATATAGCAGGGAACCTCCGATGAGCATCATTCGTCAAGACGATCTTATTCAAAGCATTGCCGATTCTCTGCAGTATATTTCGTATTATCATCCGCTGGACTTTATCAAGGCCATGCATGAGGCCTACCAAAAAGAAGCGAATCCGGCGGCCAAGGATGCGATGGCGCAAATCCTGATCAACTCTCGGATGTGTGCAGAAGGTCATCGCCCGATTTGTCAGGATACCGGCATTGTTACGGTATTTTTAAAAATCGGCATGGGTGTTCGATGGGATGCCGATATGAGTGTCGCCGATATGGTAAATGAGGGCGTTCGACGCGCTTATCGGCATCCTGATAATGTTTTGCGCGCTTCGATATTGGCCGATCCGGCAGGTAAGCGCATCAACACCAAAGATAACACTCCTGCGGTGATTCACATGGAAGTCGTACCCGGCGATACGCTCGACATCGAAATAGCGGCTAAAGGCGGAGGTTCCGAGGCCAAAGCAAAATTTGCGATGCTCAATCCTTCCGACAGGATTGTTGACTGGGTGTTGAAAGTCGTTCCTACCATGGGAGCGGGCTGGTGTCCGCCCGGCATTTTGGGCATAGGCATAGGCGGTACGGCTGAAAAAGCCATGCTGTTGGCAAAGCAGGCATGCATGGGATCGATAGACATTCATGAGTTAATCGCGCGCGGCCCTTGCAATGCGCTTGAAGAATTGCGTTTGGAGTTGTACGACAAAGTCAATGCGTTGGGTATCGGCGCTCAAGGTTTGGGCGGCCTTACCACGGTGCTGGATATTAAAATCAACGATTATCCAACCCATGCGGCCAACAAGCCGGTTGCCATCATTCCTAACTGCGCGGCGACCCGGCATGTACATTTTGTTCTGGATGGCAGCGGCGCGGCCGAATTCAAGCCGCCGCGACTGGAAGATTGGCCTAAAATTACCTGGGACGCAGGCGCTACTGCCCGCAGGGTTAATTTGGATACCGTGACTCAACAGGATCTGGAAAGCTGGAAGCCGGGAGAAACCTTATTGCTTAGCGGCACCCTGCTGACCGGTAGGGATGCGGCGCACAAGCGCATGGCCGAGCTTTTTGAACGAGGCGAAGCATTGCCTGAAAGTGTCGATTTTACTAACAAGTTCATTTATTACGTGGGGCCGGTCGATCCGGTTCGCGACGAGGTGGTAGGGCCTGCCGGTCCGACTACGGCAACACGCATGGATAAGTTCACCGAAGTGATGCTGGACAAAACCGGTTTGCTTGGCATGATCGGTAAATCCGAGCGCGGGTCGGAGGGAATTGCCGCTATTAAAAAGCATAAAGCCGTTTATTTGATGGCGGTCGGCGGCGCGGCTTATCTGGTTTCAAAAGCCATTCGTAAATCACGCATTGTCGCTTTTGAAGATCTCGGCATGGAGGCCATTCACGAGTTTGTTGTTGAGGATATGCCGGTTACGGTCGCTGTCGATACTGCGGGCTCCTCGGTGCATCAAATCGCGCCAAAGATCTGGCAAGCCAGAATTGGCAAGATTCCCGTTGTTGAGGAAAGTTGAATCGGGTTATTTTTAGCAGTCCAACGGATTTAAAAGCCGATAGTGCCGGCAATGCCGGATAAAAAAGGGTTGCAAAGATCACGTCGATGGACAGGGTAAGCTGCTTGAATTTATAAAAATGTCCCCCATTATATTTTGTGATTACAAGGTAGAATCAGGAAAACTCAGAATATGCACAGTTTTAGCTAAAAAATATTCTGAAACCGGCGTATTGATTTGTATTGATTTGTAATTGCAGTTATCTTAATCATTAGTTTTAAAATAATAAGGAGAAATCGGATGTCAAAAGGTCAAAATTTACAGGATAATTTTTTAAATGCCCTGAGAAAAGAGCATACACCTGTTTCTATTTTCCTTGTTAACGGGATAAAGTTACAGGGGAAGGTAGACTCATTTGATCAGTACGTGGTCATGCTAAAAAAACACGTCAAGCCAGATGGTTTACAAACACGCCATATCGACCATCGTGCCGAGTAAAGCTGTAAAACTGTCGCATGACACTGATTCCAGTGACGAATGATTAACCCTTTGTATGAGCGACCTTTGCCGTCGATAAATCTGCCGGGCAGTTGCATGCGCACGGAAAGTAAAAGTTTTTTTATAATCACGTCTGTGGGGTATTTAGTTGTTTGATCGTCCCGAATCAGGTGAACGGGCAGTCCTTGTTCATCTGACACTCCGTTCCATGCATGAAGATCTTCTAGAATTAAAAGAGTTGGCTAAGTCAGCAGGAACCGATCCTGTCTATGTGGTAACAGGCAGTCGCAAAAAACCTGATCCAAAATATTTTGTCGGCAAAGGTAAGCTTGAAGAGCTTAAAGCTATTATCGAAACCTATGAAGCTGACATTGTTCTATTTAATCACCCGCTTTCACCCAGTCAGGAAAGAAATCTTGAGGGATTTTTGGGCGTCCGGGTGGTCGATAGAAATGGACTAATTCTTGATATTTTTGCCCAGCGTGCGCAAACTTTTGAAGGTAAACTACAGGTTGAGTTGGCGCAATTGCAGCACTTGTCGACCCGGCTAGTTCGCGGTTGGACGCATTTGGAGCGCCAGAAAGGCGGCATCGGGCTTCGCGGTCCGGGTGAAACTCAATTGGAAACTGACCGGCGATTGCTGGGTTTACGCATTAAACAGATTCAACAGCGTTTGGATAAAGTCGACAAACAAAGACATCAGGGACGCAGCAAAAGAAAAAAAGCCGAAGTTCCATCGGTTTCTCTGGTGGGGTACACCAATGCCGGTAAATCAACCTTGTTTAATAAGCTGACGGGGGCCGATATCTACGTGGCGGATCAATTGTTTGCCACTCTGGATCCGACCTTGCGCAACTGCAAGCTACCCAATAGCAGCGAGATTGTTTTGGCCGACACGGTGGGCTTTATACGACATTTACCGCATGAATTGGTGGCGGCGTTTAAATCCACATTGCAGGAAGCCAGTGAAGCGGATTTATTGTTGCATGTGATTGATGCCAGCAGTGATGACAGGGCTGAAACGATTTACCAGGTCAATCAGGTGCTTGAAGATATTAAGGCCAATGAAGTCAGGCAACTCGAAGTTTTCAATAAAATAGATTTATTGACTGATATCCAGCCGAGAATTGAACGGGATGATGTCGGTAATCCGGTTCGGGTATGGTTGTCCGCCGAAACCGGGGCCGGTGTCGATTTACTTTATCAGGCGTTGGCCGAAATATTTTCAAATACAAAGGTTAAAAGAACGTGTTATTTGCAGCCTGATCAAGGCGATATAAGGGCGAAATTATTTGCATGCGCCAGAATAATTAGTGAGAAAACCGATGATTTTGGCGGCTGTGAATTAGTCATTGAAATCGATACAAAGTATTTGGGTTTACTGAAATCGGTCGAAATTGAAGAAATGCTTTAAAAAAGGTAAAAGGTAAAAGACACAAAGCGAAAGTAGTCGGTTTTTAGCCTTTCGCCTTGTACCTTTCGCCTTTCGCCGATATTTACGATAGAATGTCGAACATGAATCGGTAAGTTTAAGTAACCTATATGGAGCAAAGTTATGTCCTGGAATGAGCCTGGCGGCGATAAGAAAGACCCTTGGAGTGGTCGTGGCGACCAAAAAGGTCCACCTGACCTGGATGAAGCAATACGGTCATTGCAAGAAAAGTTAAGTGGTTTTTTTGGCGGCGGCAAAGAAGGCGATGGCAGCTCTTCCGGTATTCCTCCACTGAAAAGCCTTGGTTTTGTCGTAGTCGGCGCATTAGCGTTATGGGGATTAAGCGGCTTTTATATTGTCGATGAAGGTACTCATGGCGTTGAAACCCGATTCGGCAAGTATGTTGCGACAACCCAATCGGGTTTGAACTGGCATTTTCCGGCGCCTATCGAGCGAGTCAATATTGTTGACGTAAAACAACAACGATATATCGAAGTGGGCTATCGTAGCGGCGGCAGTGATCAGGCCCTTGGCTCGGTGCCGAAAGAAGCGTTAATGCTGACCAAAGATGAAAATATTGTCGACGTGCGTTTGGCGGTTCAGTATCAAGTTAAAGACGCAAAGGATTTTGTCTTCAATGTAGTGAATCCTGCGGCCACCTTGAAGCAGGTCACCGAAAGTGCGCAACGTGGAGTGGTAGGCAGCAGCAAAATGGACTTTGTTTTAACCGAGGGTCGTAGCGAAATCGTGGCCCAGATCAAGAAAGAGATTCAGGATGTTATGGATAACTATAAGTCCGGCATTCAGGTTACCAGCGTTAACCTTCAGGATGCACAGCCGCCTGAGCAGGTACAAAACGCATTTGAAGATGCCATCAAGGCGCGTGAAGATCAGCAACGCTTGATTAACGAGGCGGAAGCCTACTCCAATGACGTGGTGCCGAAAGCACGAGGCGCCGCGGCAAGAAAAATACAAGAAGCCGAGGGCTATAAAGAACAGGTTATTGCTCAGGCAGAAGGTGAATCAAACCGGTTTTCCAAATTGCTTACGGAATATACCAAAGCGCCGGATGTGACCAGAAAGCGTCTTTATATCGAATCCATGGAATCGGTATTGGCTGAAACCAATACCGTGATGGTTGATGTTAAAGGCAGCAATAACATGCTTTACCTGCCATTAGATAAAATGATCCAGCATCAACCTTCAATTCAACAACCCAATGTTCCTCAAAGCACAGCGGAACAACCTGCTCAAACAGCGGTTGAAGCGGCACAACCCGCTGTGCGAACTTCAACGCGCGGCCGTGACGCAAGGGGACGCTAATGACACAGAATAAAATATTGGTTGGTCTGGGTGCATTGTTGTTTATCAGCATGATGTGCATATTTACCGTCAGTGAAACAGAAAAAGCTATCAAGTTTCGTTTAGGTGAGATCGTAAAGAATGATTACGAACCTGGGCTGCATTTTAAATTGCCGTTTATCAACAACGTAAAAAAGTTTGATAAACGAATTCAAACGATGGAAGCCAAACCGGAACGCTTTTTAACCGCTGAAAAGAAAAACGTTATTGTTGATTCTTTCGTTAAATGGCGTATCGGCGATGTAACCACGTTTTATACCGTTGTTGCCGGTGATGTAGATCAGGCTAACTTACGTCTGGATCAAATCATTAAAGACGCTTTCCGGGGCGAATTCGGTAAGCGTAATATCCAGCAATTGGTCTCGACGGATCGGCAGGCTATTCGTGAAATACTGATTAAAAACGCTAAACCGCTTGCAGCTGACTTGGGCATGGAAATTATCGATGTTCAGGTGATGCGCATTGATTTGCCGGAGGAAGTCAGTAGTTCAGTATTTCGTAGAATGGAAGCGGAGCGTGAGCGGGTTGCCCGTGAGTTCCGCTCGCAAGGTGCGGAAGCAGCAGAAAGAATTCGTGCCGATGCCGATAGGCAACGGGTTGTTACTATGGCGAACGCGTTCCGGGATTCAGAAATGCTTCGTGGCGAGGGTGATGCCAAGTCTGCTGAAATCTACGCCAAAGCCTATGGCGCCGATACTGAATTTTTCACCTTCTATCGTAGTTTGAATGCCTATAAGAAGACCTTTACCAGTTCAAGCATGATGGTGCTTGATCCTGATTCTGACTTCTTTAGATACTTTAAACAGCAGAAGTAGTTAAAAACACGATTCCCGGGTTTTAGCTTGGGAACCAGTAACCAACGCTCCGCATGCGGGGCGTTTTGTTTGAGTGGGACATACAAAACATGCAACAAAAAGACTCTTGGCTTTTGCCCGACGGCATAGAAGAGATTTTGCCGGAAGAGGCTAAGCATCTTGAAAGCTTGCGCCGTAAGATACTGGACACATTTGCTTGCTGGGGCTATGAATTAGTTATTCCCCCCTTTATAGATTACCTGGACTCCTTGTTGACCGGTTCAGGACACGACCTGGAATTGCAAACCTTCAAACTGACCGACCAGATCAGCGGCGAAATGCTTGGGGTGAGGGCGGATATGACCCCGCAGGTCGCCAGAATTGATGCGCATAACCTTAATGCTGAGTGGCCGACCCGTCTTTGCTATACGGGAACTATTTTGCACACTAAAGGCGATCCACTCGAAAAAACCAGAAGCCCGATGCAGATAGGCGCCGAGCTTTATGGGCACGCCGGTAAGGAAAGCGATGTAGAAGTCATCCGCTTGATGCTGGAAATGCTGGCGATGAGCGGCTTGCAAAATGTCCATCTTGATTTGGGCCATGTCGGCATCTATCGGGCGCTGTCAAAACAGGCAGGCTTGGATGACGCGCAGGAAGCCGAGTTGTTTGACGTGTTGCAGCGTAAGGCCAGACCCGAGCTTCAGGAATTGATGGCCGGTTACAGCATCAACGATGAATTAAAGACTATGTTCCTGAAACTGCCGCAATTGAATGGCGGCAAGGAAACGATAGCTAAAGCCCGTGCCGTTTTAGCGACGGCTAATGGTGAAGTCAAAGAGGCTTTGGCGGATTTGGAAGCTATTGCGGATAAATTGGCGATCAGCTTTCCATCGTTACCGATCAGTTTCGATCTGGCTGAATTGCGCGGTTACCATTATCACACCGGCGTGGTTTTTGCTGCTTTCGTGCCGTCGGTAGGCCGGGAGATTGCCAGAGGCGGTCGCTATGACAATATCGGCGCAATTTTCGGCCGTGCGCGTGCTGCGACCGGCTTTAGTGCCGACTTGAAAGTATTGTCGGCATTAGGCAAAGCGTCCTACAAAAAACAACAGCAAGCCTTGATTTTCGCGCCGTACGGTGACGATACAGCGCTACATGAAAAAATCAGGGATTTACGCGCCGAAGGACTGGCGGTCGTTCAACAACTGCCGGGGCAAACCGGGACTGCACAGGAACTTAACTGTACTGCCGTCCTGGAACAAGATCATCAAAACTGGGTCGTTAGACCCTTAGCAAGCTTGGAATAATTATGGGAAAAAATGTCGTAGTCATCGGTACCCAATGGGGTGACGAAGGAAAAGGTAAACTGGTTGATCTGTTAACGGAGCAGGCGGAAGCTGTGATCCGCTTTCAGGGCGGTCATAACGCAGGACACACGCTGGTTATACAGGGAGAAAAGACGGTTTTGCATCTTATTCCCTCCGGTATCCTTCGGGAAAATGTGCAATGCATGATCGGCAATGGCGTGGTCTTATCGCCCGATGCCCTGCTGGAAGAAATTGAGTTACTGGAAAAAGCCGGTATCCCGGTTAGAAATAGATTGCTGATCAGCGAAGCTTGCACACTGATATTGCCGGTTCATGTCGCCATTGACAAGGCGCGTGAAATAGCCCGAGGCAGCAAAGCGATTGGTACAACAGGTCGCGGCATAGGACCTGCGTATGAAGACAAGGCGGCTAGACGAGGCCTGCGGGCCGGAGATTTTCTAAATCCTGTGGTTTTCGCCGAAAGATTTAAGGAACTGGTCGAATACCACAACTTTATGCTGACCAATTACTACCACACTGATCCCATTGACTATCAAACGGGTCTTGAAGAAGCGCTAAAACTGGGTGAGCAAATCAAGCCGATGTTGACGGATGTCAGCGAGGTTTTATACAAATACCAGGATCAAGGCAAAAACCTGTTGTTTGAAGGCGCACAAGGCGCACTGCTGGATATTGATCACGGCACTTTCCCTTATGTGACTTCGTCGAGCACTACCGCTGGCGGCGCGGCTACCGGCACCGGCATCGGGCCGCTTGATCTTGACTACGTGCTGGGTATCACCAAAGCCTATTCGACACGCGTAGGTAACGGTCCTTTCCCGACCGAATTGCATGACGCAAATGGTGATCACTTGGGTACGGTAGGCCATGAGTTTGGCGCTACCACCGGACGCAAACGTCGCACCGGCTGGTTTGACGCGGTCTCCATGCGCAAATCCGCAAAAATGAACAGCCTGAGCGGCATTTGTTTAACCAAACTGGATGTGCTTGACGGTCTGGAAAAGGTCGGCATTTGTACCGCTTATAGACTTAACGGCGTCATTACCGAAACAGCGCCTTTAGGTGCCGATCAGTATGAAGAATGTCACGCGATCATTGAAGACATGCCGGGCTGGACGGGAACGACTGCCGGTGTAACTGATTACAACGCACTGCCGGACAACGCCAAAGCCTACATCAAGAGAATTGAAGAGCTGGTCGGCGTTAAGATTGCTATCTTGTCGACCGGTCCCGATAGAGACGAAACAATTATCCTGGAACATCCGTTCGCTTGAACGGCTGTTGCATAAATTACCTGGAGATAACATGGCTGAAACTGTAGATGAATTGACCGTAACATACGAAGATGGCGGTATCGAAACAGTCAAGGAACTGGATAAAAAAGTACTGACCAAAGGTGCATGGGCTACGGTGATGTACCGTTATCAAGACTGGAATCGGGCTAAAGAAGAATACGGTCCCGATAAATACACCATTCGCCGTTACCAGAAGCAAAACGGCGAATACAAGCAAAAATCAAAGTTCAATATTTCCAGTAAAGATCAGGCGAAAGCTATTATCGAAGCGCTGGAAGATTGGATTAAGTTGGATTGATGTCAATGTAGGGCGCGCTGTGCGCGCCTTTTCTGATGCTCGATAATCGAGTTAACTATTGGCGCGGACGGCACGCCCTACATGAGG